>ERZ827440.49-NODE-49-length-171637-cov-5.539701_pt1 | contig 171637 bp, 168 predicted proteins | sample MGYA00519774_ERZ827440 | MGnify/ENA primary metagenome ERZ827440 (study PRJEB31778, sample SAMEA3449302) | human gut metagenome | biome: human gut; feature: human-associated habitat; material: faeces | place: United Kingdom | collected 2010/2012 ... | reverse complement strand
GGATGGATATGTATTTATGAGACTCTTTTTGACTTGACAAAAAACGAACCCATGCCTTGCAGTATTTGCACCCGGAGAGCTTTGACGGACTGATTGCCAGGAGCCGCCTCTATGTCATCCAATATGACGGCACTTGTTATAAACTCGTTGACGGTGAATGGAAAGAATGCAAAAAGAAAAGCGCGTTCCGAAATCGGAACGCGGGGATAAAAATATCCCCGAAAACCGAGGTTTTCGGGGAATTTCTTTTGTTTTTCGACTCAACCGTTGTTTTCGGTCTCGTTCGATGCGGATTCTTTCTTTTCTTCGGTATGTTCTTTATCCTCTTCCTGTGCCCACTTTTCAGCGGCTTCTATGCCGTTTGAAGCGGAGCGGATAAGGGTTTTGCCGAGGTTTTTGAAAGCATGGCCAAGATCTTTGCCTGTTTCTTTCCAATCGTCTTTAAGTGCCATAATTCAAACTCCTTCCGTAATTTCTTACACATACGCAAATATATGAAAGTAATTTTCCAGAAAGAATATTTCGGATAAAAACGCCGTAAAACTTATCTCTTGGAGAACTGGGGCGCTTTTCTTGCGGCTTTGAGACCGTACTTCTTTCTTTCCTTCATTCTCGGGTCTCTCGTAAGAAGTCCCGCCTTCTTCAAGGTCGGACGCATATCTGCATCAAGTTTGATGAGAGCTCTGGAAAGACCGTGTCTGATAGCGCCTGCCTGACCGGAAACGCCGCCGCCAACAACTGTGGCAACGATGTCATACTTGCCGAGAGTGTCGGTAAGCATCATCGGCTGACGAACGATGAGTTTGAGAGTTTCAAGACCGAAGTAATCGTCAATATCTCTGCCGTTGATGGTGATCTTGCCGGTTCCCTCGTAAACTCTTACGCGAGCAACGGACTTCTTTCTTCTGCCTGTTCCGTAAAAATAGGGCTTTTTAGATTCGTACATTCTTCCGTTCCTCCTTAGTCAATGTTCCAAACTTCGGGTTGCTGAGCGGCGTGCGGATGAGCCTCGCCCTTGTAGATGCGAAGTCTTCTGAGCGCGTTTCTTCCGAGAACGTTGTTCGGAAGCATGCCTTTAACGGCAAGTTCGTAAGCAAACTCGGGGTTCTTGTTCATAAGAATGGAGTATTTAACCTCTTTGAGGTGACCTACCCAACCGGTGTGATGTCTGTAATATTTCTTTTCGAGTTTGTTACCGGTGAGAATCGCTTTGTCTGCGTTGATAACGATAACAAAATCTCCGCAATCGGCGTGCGGGGTGTATGTCGCCTTGTGCTTACCTCTGAGAAGAGTTGCCGCAACGGTTGCGGTTCTGCCCATCGGCTTGTTAGCAGCGTCGATAACATACCATTTGCGCTCGATGTTGGACGCATTAGCCATAAATGTAGCCATTTGAGTTTCCTCCGTATAAGATAAATTATAAAAAACAACATTTTTTCCGCGGTCTCTCAACCGCGCTCAAATATTTTACCACAAAACCGAGGACTTGTCAATACCCGATCTTGATTTATTTTAATTCTCCGAAACAATGCTTCGATTTTCGCCGTTTTTCTTCGATTTGCTTCGATTTACTCGTTTTCGATTTTATTTTTTTACAATTTGTTTGGATTTCGGAAGTGCAAAAATGCGTTAAAAACAGCATTTGCAAACGGTTTTTCAATAAAGTGTTTTAACTTTACTTCCGTTTTAATCAAAACATAATCCGCTTGTAACGGATTATTCATATTATTTATTATACATAATACTTGAAAAAACAGGAAAACCGTGGTATAATAGGAAAGAACGGAAATATTCAACCACGTTGACAACGGAGGAATGTAAATGTCCGAAAAAGACAGGCTTGACAGAAGCAAACCGAAAAGGAAAAGACGTGTAACGTCCAAGGACATCGCACGGATGGAACAAAAATACGGAATGCCGATGTACAAAAAGAACCCGGACAAATATGCGAAGAAGAAACCTCTTCCCGTCCGCATACTTTTGGGCTTTTTGAGCGTTGTTGCCCATGTAGGGCTGATCTGCGCGGTCGTCGGTATCATCATTTTCGGTATTGCGGTCACATTTATATACGCATACACGGAACCCGAACTGCTTGAAAAATTCGAAGACAGGGATATAAACCAGTCTTCCGTCATATATGCGCTTGACGAAAATGGCGAATACGTCGAATATCAAAAACTGTATTCATCCGAGCACAGAACATGGGTCGGTTCGGACGAAATATGCGAAAACATAAAAAATGCGATAGTTGCGATAGAAGACAAGCGTTTTTACGTTCACATGGGCGTTGACCCCATAAGAACGACAAAGGCGGTCATAGGATATTCCGCTGCGAAGTTGACGCACACAAGCACATCGGGGCTTGACGGCGGTTCGACGATAACGCAGCAGTTGATAAAGAACGTTACGGGAGACAACGAAAACTCCCCGACGAGAAAAGTCAAGGAAATGCTCCGAGCGCTTTATCTCGAACGCAATTATTCAAAAGAGCAGATACTTGAATTTTATCTTAACACGGTCTACTTCGGAAATAACCAATACGGCGTTCAGACGGCGTCTCAGTATTATTTCGGCAAAAATGCGTCCGATCTTTCGGTCGTTGAAGCGGCTTCCCTGATAAGCATTACAAATGCGCCGAGTTATTATGACCCGTACACCGAGCCTGAAAACAACCTTGAAAGAAGAAATCTGACGCTTCGCTACATGTACGAACAGGACATGATAACGGAGCGCGAATATAACGAATACAAAACAGCGGAACTTGTTCTTCGCGACAGGTCGATAAAGACCGACGACAAGGACAGAGAGAGTTGGTCTTACGCAACGGACACCATATTTGAAGAAGTCGTTGCGGATCTGATGGAAAAGAACAACTATTCAAGAAGCGAAGCCGTCAGCAAAATGTACACGGGCGGATTGAAGATATATTCGACAATTCAGACCGATGTTCAGGGAATAATGGAAGATTATCTTTCAAATCCCGATAATCTCGGAAACGAGAGATATTACAACAAAGAAAAAGACGAATACGAATATCCCGAAGTCGCCATGGTGGTCATGAATCCGTCGAACGGAGACATAATCGGCATAATCGGCGGCAGAGGAGAAAAAACGGGCAAACTCAGTTACAACAGAGCGACGCAGGCTGTGCGTCAGCCGGGTTCTTCATTGAAACCCCTGACCGTTTACGGCAAAGCGTTTGAAGAAAACCTCGTGACGCTCGGAACTATCATAGAGGACTCCCCCGTCATGAAATACGACGGAAGCGATTGGCCCGCAAACGCGGACGGAAAATACCACGGAGACATGAGCATTTACAAAGCGCTCACAAACTCCTACAACCCGCCCGCAGTAAGAGTGTTAAGACTGCAACAGGACGATGACGGAACGTTTTCGACCGTGTTGAACTTTGCCAGAGACACGCTGAAACTGTCAAGCCTTCAAGACGACGACAAAAACGGACTTGCGCCCCTTTCACTCGGTGCTTTGAGCAAAGGGGTCACCGTTCTTGAAATGACAAGAGCGTTCTCCGTATATGCGAACAAAGGCACGTTTACCGACTCACGTTCTTATACAAGAGTTGAATCGTACAGCGGAAAAACCGTCCTGCAAAAAGACGTTTCCAAGCAATCCGTATATTCCGAGCAAACAGCATACCTGATGACATACACCCTTGAAAACGTTGTTGCGGAAACTTATTTCGGAAGAGCCGCAAAAGTTTACGGAGTTGAAACGGCAGGTAAAACGGGAACGACTTCATTCTACAACGACCGTTGGTTCATCGGATACACGCCGTATTACCTTGCGGGTATTTGGTGGGGTTACGACTACAACCATTCGGTATCTTCGAGCCGCGCGATGCAGACGGAGATCTGGGGTGCGGTCATGACAAAAATACACCAGGCAAAAGGCATAACTTCAGGCAAGTTCGAACAGCCCGCAGGTCTTGTTTGGGAGTCGTACTGCACGATCACAGGTATGCTTCCCGGCGCACAATGCGCAGGTCACACGGCATTCACGTTCTACAAAGAGGGAACTCAACCCACAAAGATATGCGACGGTCATGGCGGAAGCGTAGACCCGTCTCCCGATCCGAATCCGGACGCAACGACAACGGAGCCGAATTCGAACCCGAATCAGTCCGAAACCACGACAGATCCGTCACAGCAACCTAACCCTCCCGAACCCGATCCCGAGGGATAAAAAAGCCGTTTCGAAACGGCGGGAGGTATTTTGATGAAAACAAAAAATACGGGACACGGACTGTTCCTGTCCCTGCTGATAAATCTTATTCTGAACTTGACATGGCTTTTGCCTGCGGCAATACTGCTTGTTCTCCACTTCTGGATAAAACTGTCGTATTGGTGGGCGGTGGGCGCTGTCGGAATATGGCTGTTCGGAATACTTTTCTGGACGCTTTTCCTATCCTTTTCCGCAAGAGCGGGTTCGGAACGGGACAAGCCGAAAGTAAATAAAAATCCGTATTCGGCAAAAGCGATATTCGGCAAAGCGATAGACCCGTTTTATCCGAAAAACGCACAAACTGTGCACGGTCACAACGGAGCAAACAAAACAAGCGATAAATAAAAAAACTTTATTTAATATAAGGAGTGCATTTTCCATGACACTGATGCAAAAAGAGATCTTTGAGCAGCCGCGCGCGCTCAAAGAATGCTACGATTATAATAAGGAGACGCTCGAAAAACTCGTTGCGCAGTTGAAAGCATCGAACGTCAACAATGTTATCATCGCCGCAAGAGGAACTTCCGACCACGCAGGTATCTATTTCAAGTATCTGCTTGAATCCAAAGCGGGCATTCCCGTTGGACTTTCGGCTTGCTCTACCGCTACCCTTTACGGCGGAAAAATCAATTACAAAGGTATGCTCGTTATCGGTATTTCCCAATCCGGTGCGGCGGCTGACGTAAACGAAGTTATCAAACAGGCAAAAGAAAGCGGCGCTGTTACGGTAACCGTAACGAACACGCTCGGTTCTCTGCTTGCGGATGCGGCTGACTATCACCTCTACTGCGATGCGGGCGAAGAGAAGAGCGTTGCCGCAACAAAAACTTTCGGAACACAGCTTTACATACTTGCAAATCTCGCTTGCATGTGGGCGGGCGACGAAGACGGTCTTAAAGCGCTTCAAACCGTTCCCGCATACGTTGAACAGGTTCTTGCAAAGAACGACGAGATAGCGGAACTCACCAAGAGATACAGATTTATGAACGAGTGCTTCATTCTTTCGAGAGGTATCAACTATCCCCTTGCACTTGAAGGCACTTTGAAGATTCAGGAAACGAACTATGTTCGTGCAAAGGGTTATCCCATTTCCGACTTCCACCACGGTCCGTTCGCAATGGTTGACGACGGCATGCCCGTATTTATGTACATGCCCGGAGGTCCCGTTAAAGAAGACGCTAAAAAGATGATTGAAAAACTTCACGGCGCCGGAGCAGACCTGCTTATGGTATCTGACGATGACGAACTTCTCGCAGAGGGAACCGTAAGCTTCAAGATTCCCGATTCAAAGGGCAACGACATGATAGCGGCATTCGGTTTTGCGACATTTGCACAGCTTTTTGCATCAAATCTGACGAACGTTAAGGGAAGAAACCCCGACGCTCCGAGAGGACTTAAAAAGGTAACCGTTACGAAGTAATTTCAGAAAAGAGAGTATATTTTAATGGTAAAGGCAGTTTTAGACAAGCAATTTCAGCCCATGGCTCTTGTTGTTCGCGATTTTCTTGCGGCGGCGGAAAAAGCGGGCGCACAGGATATTGCGATAAGCATTGAGAGAGACAACGGTCATATTTCGACCTTTAAGACAAAGATTTTCAAAGACGGAACGGGTCACGACGACGAGAACTTCAAGTTCATCGAAAGACTGACCAAATCCCTGCTTTGGGTCAGAGGCGGTTGGAAGATCGTTATCGGCGGCTCGAATACGGTCGGAGAAAAAATAAAAGCGGCATATACAAAAGACGGTCTCCGCGCATTTGACGTGGACTTTATGAGCACTGTTTACGAGCGTCCGTTCTGCGTTGAAGTGGTTGACTTTGACAAAGTTCCCGAAACGCACGAAAATTCCGAGCCCGTTGGAAGACATCTCGACGGCTGCCGTATCGGTTTCGATGCGGGCGGCTCCGACAGAAAAGTCAGCGCGGTAATAGACGGCGAACCCGTTTATTCGGAAGAGGTGGTTTGGTTCCCGAAGACAAATTCCGACCCGAACTATCACTATCAGGGCATTCTTGACGCAATGAAGACCGCAGCATCCCATATGCCGCGAGTTGACGCAATCGGCGTAAGTTCTGCGGGAGTATACGTTGACAACCGCATAATGGTGGCTTCCCTCTTTCTCAAAGTTCCGAAAGAGGACTTTGATAAGAAAGTCAAGAATATGTACATCGACGTTGCAAAAGAAATTGGCGATGTTCCCGTAGTTGTTGCAAACGACGGTGACGTTACCGCTCTTGCGGGTGCGATGAACCTTGACGACAACGGCGTTCTCGGCATAGCGATGGGCACAAGCGAAGCGGGCGGATATGTTGACCTTAACGGCAACATCACAGGCTGGCTCAACGAACTTGCGTTCGTTCCCGCAGACTATTGTGAAGACGCTATGGTTGACGAATGGTCGGGCGATTACGGCTGCGGCGTTAAATACTTCTCTCAGGACGCTGTTATCAAACTCGCTCCCGCGGCAGGTATCGAACTTGACCCGACGCTGTCCCCTGCGGAAAAACTCAAAGTCGTTCAGAAACTCCATGCGGAGGGCGACAAGAGAGCGGCGCAGATTTACGAGACCATCGGCGTATATTTCGGTTATGCGATAGCATACTATTCGTTGTTCTACGATATAAAACACGTTCTTATTCTCGGAAGAGTTACTTCCGGTGAGGGCGGAAACATTATTCTTGACAAGGCGAACGAGGTACTTGACACGGACTTCCCCGAACTTGCGAAAACGTTGAAGCTCCACATTCCCGACGAATCGTCCAGACGTGTAGGACAATCCGTTGCGGCAGCAAGTCTTCCGAAACTTCACTAAACGACAATCACGGACGGCGGCAGCGAAATTCCATTTCGGCGCAGTCTCCCGCGAGAGGAGGAAAACAGAATGATAGATAAGTCTATGCTTATAGGCGAAGTTCTTGACGCTCATCCCGAAACGGCACAGACCTTTATGGCGTTCGGTATGCACTGTCTCGGCTGTCCCTCTGCAAGAGGTGAGAGCATTGAGTGTGCAAGCGAAGTTCACGGCATCGACGCCGACGAACTCGTTGAAGCGCTCAACAAAGTTGTAGGCTAAACAAAAAACGGCGGGCAGAAAGCGTCTGTCCGCCGTTATTTTAATAATCGGTATTTAGGCTGAGCGTTTTCAGCCAAGAGAGTTACTTTGTTATGAAATTAAAGCCCATTGCACATATAAAAACGGATTTTCCCGAAAAATTCGGCATTCCCAGACAAAGCGGAAGAGTTCCCGAATTAAAGGGAAAAATCATATTTGAAAAAGAGTTCAGAGATTCCGACTTCACACGCGGGATAGAGGAATTTTCTCATCTGTGGCTTATCTGGGAATTTTCCGACAGCGAAAAAGATAAGGTCAGTCCGACCGTCAGACCTCCGAGGCTCGGCGGCAATGTCCGTGTCGGCGTTTTTGCGACGCGTTCACCGTTCAGACCGAATCCTATCGGGCTTTCCTGCGTAAAACTCGAAAAAATCGAAGAAGATGAAAAACTCGGCAGGATTTTGACCGTCGGCGGCATTGACATGAAAGACGGAACGCCGATTTACGATATAAAGCCGTACATACCTCATGCTGACACAGTACCCGACGCAAACGGCGGTTTTTCGGACAGGGCGAGAGATTACAGGCTTGACGTGGAAATTTCTGACGAAATAAAAAGGGACATTGACGAAGAAACTCTTTCGGAAATCAAAGGAATTATTGCGGAAGACCCGCGTCCGTCATATCAAAACGACGAAACAAGAATTTACAGGTTTACGTTCGCGGGACATCAGATAAGTTTTCGGGTCAAGGACAGAACCGCGACGGTAACCGAAATTTTGGATTAAAAATACTCTTCATTATCTCATGTTCCGTAGGAGACAAGCATTTGCATATATTCAAAAAAAATAAAAGAAAGAGCCGCCTTTTGAGGCAAAACATTTATGAAACCGATATTGACACCGAGACTGCAATGTATTGCGGATATGATAGAAAACCGTGAAACGGTTGCCGACATAGGAACGGATCACGCATATCTGCCCATATTTCTTATATCGGAAAACAAATGCAAAAAATGTATCGCCGCAGACGTGGCAACGGGACCGTTGAGCCGAGCGGAGAAATACGTAGAAAAGCATCTCGGAAAAACGGACAGGATAGAGACTGTTTTGAGCGACGGTCTGAAAAACATAAACGAGAACTGCGACGTCATAACAATTGCGGGTATGGGCGGAGAAACTATCGCACAGATATTGGAGGCAAAGTCCCTACCCGTCGGACAAACCGTGATACTGCAACCGATGTCAAAAGCGGAGGAATTGAGAAAGTTCCTTTACAACAACAATTTTTTTATTGAAGACGAAGTTGCGGTAAGCGAAGACAGACGCATTTACAGCGTTATCAGAGCGGTAAAGTCGGAGCAAATACAGCCGACGGAAGCCGTTGAAATATATATTTCCGCTCCCCTGCTTGCAAAGAAGGATTCGGATGCGGTAAAATACAAAGAAAAGGTTCTGCGTGCGGTCAAAAAGAAGTTGAACGGACTTGAAAAAGCGGAAAACAAAGACAAAAAGTCCATAGCGGAACAAAGAAAAATATGCGAGAGGTTGGAAAAAGAGATATGAAAGCAAGAGAAATATACAAGACGATAGATGAGATCGCGCCGTTTGAAGTTCACGCATCATACGATAACCCCGGATTTCTTGTCGGAGACGAAAATGCCGATATAAACTTTGCTCTTGTCAGCCTTGACATCACGCCCGAAGTCATAAACGAAGCAAAAGCGATAGGCGCGCAGATGATAATTTCCCATCACCCCGTTATTTTCAGACCGCTGAAAAACATTCACCCGGAAAATCCCGTTTACGGACTGATGAAAAACGGGCTTTGTGCGATTTGCGCTCACACAAACCTTGACTGCGCAAACGGCGGTGTAAACGATCTGCTTATACGGCTTGTCGGCGTCGAAGGCGATATTGAAATATTGTATGACGGAGAGGGACTTCCGATAGGCAGAATGGGAACACTTTCCCGTGCAACGGACATACACAATTACGCGATAAAAGTAAAGCACGCGCTGACGGCGAATTGCGTCAGATATGCGGACGCCGAAAAAGCGGTCAAAAAAGTGGCGGTCATAGGCGGCGCGGGAGCGGACGACATTGAAAACGCACTCAAAGCGGGCGCGGACACATTCGTGACGGGCGACGTGAAATATCATCAGTTCCTCGACGCGAAAAATATCGGAATAAACCTTATCGACGCAGGACACTTCGCAACGGAAAATCCCGTTGTACAGGCTCTTCGGGGCAAACTCTCGGAAAAACTTCCCGAGGTTAGATTTGAAGTTTCATCGGTTCACACGGACAGCATTTTAACGGTGTAATATGGCATTTGACGGAATTATGCTCCGCAGCATTTGTGCGGAATTGAACGAAAAACTCGCGGGCGGCAAGGTTGACAAGATTACCCAACCCGAACGCGACGAAATAAACATAAGATTCAGAGCGTTTGACAAGGCAAACAAATGCAATGTCAACAGAACGCTGTTGCTCTCTTCCAACCCATCACAGGCGCGAATACACCTGACGCAGACGAAAAAAGAGAATCCGCCTGTCGCGCCGAATTTCTGTATGCTTCTGCGCAAAAGGCTGACAGGTGCAAAATTTATCGGAGCGTCGCAGCCCGGGCTTGAAAGAGTGCTTCATCTTGATTTTGAGTGCAGCACGGAACTTTACGAAACCGTAACCAACCGTCTCACGATAGAAATCATGGGACGTTGCAGCAATATTGTCTTCACGGACGAAAACGGCAAAATCTACGATGCGGTTCATCAGGTGGATTTTTCGTCTTCGGAAAAAAGGCAGATACTTCCGGGATTGACATACACGCTTCCGCCGTCACAGGACAAAGAAGACCTGCTGTCGGCAGACATCAAAAGCACGCTTGAACGGGAACGTGCGGGGCGCATAGACAAGCGTATATGCGAAAAATTTCTCGGTGTCGCTCCCCTGCTCGGACGCGAAGCGGCTTTCAGTTGCAAGGGCGCTACGGATGCGGATATTGCGTCACTTTCGGACGGAGAATTCGAAAAACTCGCAGACTTTTTGCTCGAATTGCGAAGCAATATTGAAAACAAGCGGTTTTCACCCGTTTTTCTTTACTCCGACAAGCCGCTTGAATACTATTGCTTTGACATAGAACAATATGGTTCTGCGGCAAAAAAGATATCCGAAATAAGAGCGTCCGAAGCCGTGGAAAGATACTTTTCCGTCAAAGCGGCGGCGGAGCATATCAAGCGTTCGTCCTCGGACATGACAAAACTCATAGCGACGGTCATTTCCCGTTTGAGCCGCAAGGTCGAAGCGCAGCGGGGCGAACTGAAAGAATGTGAAAAAGCCGACATATTCAAGCGTTACGGCGATATTATAACCTCGAATATGTATCTGCTTAAAGGCGGAGAAAAAACGGCGCGTCTTGTGGATTATTATGCGGAAGAGCCGACTGAATGCACAGTGGAGCTCGACCCGAGGCTTTCTCCCACCGCAAACGCGCAGAAGTATTATAAACTTTACAAAAAGGCGCAAACGGCAAAAAAAATGCTTGCGGAACAGATTCCCGAAGCGCTTTCGGAGATAGAATACCTCGAATCCGTCCGCAGTTCGGTGGAAAATGCCGATTCCGTTGCGGAACTCGGACAAATACGCAGAGAATTGTCAGAACAGGGCTATGCAAAACAGCGAGGAAAGCAAAAATTTCAAAAACAGAAAAAAACCGAGACCTGCAAACCTTCCGAATACAAGTCCTCCGACGGTTTCACTATTCTTGTGGGCAAAAACAATCTCCAAAACGACGCTTTGACGCTGAAAATTGCAGACAAGCACGATATTTGGTTCCATATCAAAAACTATGCGGGAAGCCATGTAGTTGTGGTGACGGACGGAAAGACGCCGCCCGATTCAACGCTTGAAGAAGCAGCCGTGCTTGCTGCGACATTCAGTTCCGCAGATGCGGGCGCAAAGGTCGAGGTCGATTATACGGAAGTCAAAAACGTAAAAAAGCCAAGCGGCGCTCGCCCCGGAAAAGTTATATACGTAAACTACACAACTGCGGTTGTAACCGCAAAGGAAAAACCGAAAGAACAAAGATGAAAGCAACAGTCAAACATTTTAACGAACTCACCCCCGAAGAACTTTACGGCATACTTCAACTCCGAGAACGCGTTTTCACGTTTGAACAGAGATGTTCCGAACCCGATCTCGACGGATTGGATAAGGTTGCATATCACATTTTTCTGACCGACGAAAACGGCACGGAAGCGTGTCTGCGAATGTTGCCGAAAGGCGTTTTGCACGATGAAGTTTCTTTCGGACGCATCGTTGCGGCAAAACGAAGACAAGGCCTCGGCGCGGCGGTGGTAAAAGCTGCTCTGCAAGCCGCAAAAGACGTTTTTGACGCCGACACGGTGGAAATAAGCGCGCAGGCGCACGCCCGTAAATTTTATGAAATCATGGGATTTGTCACAGAAGGCAATGTCTACGAAGAAGCGGGAATTGAACATATAAAAATGTTCAGGACACTGAAAAATGATTGAATTAAAAAAAATCACACAAGATTTGATAAGAGAGTATTTCAAAGACTTTGAGAGCGATTCCGATATTTATATGGATATGTCAAAGTTTTCCGAATACCGTTATGATGAAGAAAAAGTGAATGCATACTTTGAAAGGATATCTGCGGATACCACACGCAAAGCATTCATCATCACAGAAGCAGGACGCCCTATCGGAGAAATATGCATTAAGCATATAAATACAGCAGAAAAGCGCGGAGAATTGTCTGTTCACCTGCAAAACGACCGCTGTAAAAACAAAGGTTACGGAACTCTTGCGGAAAGACTTATGTTACAATATGCGTTCGGAGACCTCGGACTTGAAACAGTCTTCGCAGATGCTGTTTTGAAAAACAAACGAAGCCAACACGTTCTTGAAAAAGTCGGATTTGAATTCATAAAAGAAGAGGGCATTTTCCGATATTACAAAATATCAAAAGAAAGATTTGAGATGCTCGAAAGTCTTCGCAACATTGATATTCGGGTAAAAACGAATCGCCTTACGATAAGAAAAACCGCCGCAGACGATTGGCGCGACATTCGCGAAATATGGATTGACTTTTCAAAATCTCCGTACGCGCAATACGATGTACCGCACGCAACGGACGAAGAAGATGTCAAACAGAGAATAGCGCGGTGGGCGCAGGCAAGCAACAACGTCGAACATCAGTTTTTCTCGATACTGCTCAGTGAAAAAGTTATCGGTTATGCGGCGTTCAACGCTCGTGAAAACGGATATGAAATAGGATACGCTTTCAACTCCGCGTATCACGGCAATGGGTACGCAAAAGAAAGCCTTTCTGCCTTAATCAAGCAGTTCAAAGAACACGGTGTACGAACGTTTTTTGCGGGAACGGCAATAAACAACACGCCGTCCGTTCACCTGTTGTCCGCTCTCGGCTTCAAAAATGTCGGCACGGAAAAAGTGTCGTTTTATAAGGACGAAAACGGAGAACCGATATTTTTCGACGGCGGAATTTTTGAACTGAAATTCTGAACAGAGATTTTTTACAAATAAGCGCAAATCCCCGCCGCTCGTTTTGAGCGACGGGGGATTTTCTTATATATAAGCTGAAAAATACGCAGCCTACCCTTTTTAATTACTTATTCGGGAAAATTACGACCTTGATACCCTCTGCACGGTCGGCAACTCCGAACGCTTCTTTCCAATCATCCATTTTAAAACGGTGGGTTATAAGAGCGTCACAGTTGAGTTTGCCCTGCTGCATAAGTTTGAGCGCGGTATCCCAACTCTGCCATTTATGACCGAATGTGCCGACAAGTTTGATTTGACGCGCCGTAAGAAGTGAGTATTCTATCTCAACATCTTTTGCTGTCAGACCTATCTGAACAAGCGCACCCATTCTCTTCAAAAGCGACATACCGAGACGGATGCTTGCCTTTGCTCCGGAGCATTCGTAAACGATATCCGCTCCCATACCACCTGTAAGTTTGTCAACAAGCGCAGCAACATCCTCTTTTTGAATATCAACGGCATAGTCGATACCGAGTTTCTTGGCAGTTTCAAGGCGAAGAGCGTCATTTGTAAGTCCCGTTATGATAACGGTCGCACCGAAGCCCTTTACAAGCTGAGCAACAAGAAGACCTATCGCACCGCAGCCCTCTACAACGACAACATCGGTCGGGATAACGGGAACAGCGTCGTAAACGGCGTGAACGGAAACTGCGGCGGGCTCGCAAAGAGAACCTGCATCAAACGGAATGGAATCGGGAAGTTTATGTATAATAGCCTCACGGACAACGCAATACTGCGCCATACCGCCGTCACAGCCGTAGCCTATCGAAAGTCTGTCCTTACACATAAGGAAGTTACCGGTATTGCAATAGTAGCAATGTCCGCAAACAATGTTGCCGGTTTCGGTAACAACTCTGTCGCCGACTTTGACGCTTTTTACATCTTCGCCGACTTCCGCAACAACGCCGCTGAGTTCGTGACCGAGCGTTACGGGAGGATTCGACCATGTTGTGCCGTGTTCTATTTTAATGTCGGTTCCGCAGATTCCGACTGCTTCAACCTTTATTTTGACATCGGTTTTTCCGCATTTCGGCTCGGGAATATCGCACATTTCGACAAAGCCCGCGCCCTCTTTAAGTTTTCTTATGGCTTTCATACCGTTCATCTCTTTCTTATATAAATACGTTTACAGAACGGGTCTGTAAATTTCTACCATTTGTTCTTCGCTTGTCGGAACATACGCGTTCGCAAGCAGTCTCTGTTGAGTTTTGACGACCTGTGCGGCAAACTCTTTGAGTTTTGCTTCGTCTGCGCCGTAAGCGGACAGCGGTTTTCTTTCTATCAGCGAATTGAAAAGCGTTTCAAATTCATTGAGCGCATCTTTTTCGTCGCAGCCGAGGATTTCGGCAAACAGCGAATAAAGGCTCTTTATATCGCCGTTCGGGAACGCATTATCGTAATAATGAAGCACGCTCATAAGCATTTTGTGGTTTGCCTCGCCGTGCGCGATATGATACTCTCCGCTGAGCGGATAAGACATTGCATGAACAAGTCCGCACCCCGCGTTTCCGAATGCAACACCCGCATAGGTACTGCCAAGGACAAACGAATCCATGATTTCTTTTCTGTGTTCCGCGCCCTGCTGACGCATTTCAACATAACCGCCGAGAATACGTTTTATCGCCTCTACAGAGAAGAAGCGCGAAATATCGCTTGCTTTCGGAGAAAGATAACTTTCTATCGCATGGATAAGCGCGTCAACGGAACTGAAAATAAATACTTTATACGGAAGCCCTTTCAGGAATTCGGGGCAAAGCACCGCCGTGTCCGCATAAAGTTCGTCTTTTGCAAGTCCGAACTTCGTGTTCAATTCCTCAAAAGCAACTATCGAAATATTCGTCACTTCGCTTCCCGTGCCGCAAGTGGTGGGAATAATAACGAGTTTTCTTTTTCTGACAGCGGGTTTTTCGCCCTTAAAAACGGCAAGCAGGTCGTCAACGCCGTCAAGCGAAAGTATTTTCGAAATATCTATCGCCGTGCCGCCGCCTATCGCGATAACGCGGTCATAATCGAACTTCGAAACCTCTTTCAATATAGCGTTCACTTTTGTTGAAGACGGCTCGCCGCCGCCGAAATCGTCCTGCGCGACAACGTGACAAGGCAGATTTTTCGGGGTCACGAAATTATCGCGAAGAAAACCGTCCGTCAAAATAAGGTCTCTTTCGTTAAGCCCGAAATTCACAATGAACTCGTCGAACGTATCGCACATCTTGATTTCTGGAACTATTCTGAAAGATTTCATACAGATTACCTCTTCGTCGATACAGCGTGTGGCTCGGCACACGCTGTATCATTATAAAATGCAGATTTATTTCTTGTTTGCAACCGCTTTTTCCGCAGCCTTGACAATAGCCTCGGCATTTATACCGAACTTTGCGGCAAGGAAGTCACGGCTTCCGACTTCACCGAACTTATCCTGAGAACCGAGTCTGATAAGCGGCGTCGGGCACTCTTCGCAGAGAACTTCCGCAACGGCGGAACCGAGACCGTTGTTGACATAGTGGTTTTCAACGGTAACGACGGTGCCTGTTTTCTTCGCTGCGTCGATAACAGCCTGTCTGTCAAGAGGTTTCAAAGTGAACATATCTATAACGGTCGCTTTGATACCTTTTTCTTCAAGTTCTTTTGCTGCTATGAGAGCCTGTCCCACACAGTAACCCATTGCGATGATGGCAACATCGTCACCCTCGCGGAGAACGTTTGCTTTGCCTATTTCAAAGGTCGAACCCTCTTCGTATATAGCCTCGCAGGATTTTCTTACAAGACGCAGATAGTCAACGCCGGGTTTGGCTGCTATCTTCGGAAGAAGATCTTTGAGCATGGTTACGTCGGTCGGCTCGATAACGGTTACTTCGGGCATACCTCTCATTATTCCGAGGTCTTCAAACGGCATGTGAGTACCGCCGTTGAGAGCTGCGGTAACGCCGGGGTCGGAGCCGATTATTTTAACGGTACGTCCCGCATAAGCGCAGGATACGAATATCTGGTCGCAGGCTCTTCTTGTTGCGAAGATACCGAACGTGTGAGCGAACGGGATTTTTCCCTCTGCGGAAAGACCTGCCGCAACACCTATCATATTTGCTTCCTGAATACCGCAGTCAACGGTTCTTTCGGGAAGTTCCTTTGCAAAGGGTTTTGTTCCCATTGCACCCATAAGGTCTGCGTCAAGAAGGCAGATCCTATCATCTTTCTTTGCCAGTTCGATAAGGGTCTGGCAGAAAGCGTCTCTCATTGCGGTCTTTTCCGCAACGACTTCATTTCTGACTTTGAATCCCATCTTATTTGCCCTCCTTAATTGCTTCTGCTTCCGCGTCAAGTTCCGCAACGTATTCGGCGCATTGTTCTGCGTTTACGTTTGCGTTATGGCAGCTTGCCTTGCCTTCAAGTGCGGATATACCCTTGCCCTTTATCGTGTCAAGGATTATCATAGAGGGTTTGTCCTTTACGGTCTTTGCGGCTTCGATAGCGTCGTGAATGGCGGCAACATCATGACCGTTTACCATTACGCAATCCCAGCCGAAAGCCTTGTATTTCGCAACGATATCGCCGAGAGAGCAAACATCGTCGGTCGCGCCGTCTATCTGCAATTTGTTGTAGTCGGTAAAGCCGATAAGGTTGCCGAGTTTTCTGTGAGCGGCAAACATAGCCATTTCCCAAACCTGACCTTCCTGGGACTCACCGTCACCGAGTATAAGATAGGTATAAGTGTCGTCTTTGCCGTCCATTTTATTGCCGAGCGCGATACCCGCGGCTGCGGAAGCGCCCTGACCGAGAGAACCTGTCGTCATATCGATACCGGGAGTTTTTCTCATATCGCAGTGCGACGGAAGATTCGTGTTGGGCTTGTTGAGAGTGTACAGCATTTCTCTGTCAAAGAAACCTTTGATTGCAAGTGTGCTGTAAATTGCGGGACCGGAGTGTCCTTTGGAAACAACGAGCCAGTCTCTGCCGTCCCATTTCGGGTTCTTGGGGTCAACTTTCATCTCGTCAAAGTAAAGAACAGCCATAACGTCGGCAATGGAAAGAGAGCCGCCGATATGTCCTACGCCGATAGAAGCGATCGTTTTCACGGTCTCTTTTCTTATCTCGTTGGCTTTGAGTTTCAACTCAAGGATTTTTTCTGCGCTTAACAAAGCATTTCACCTCAAAATATATTATTTATTTTTATACAACTTAAAATTTTATCTTATTTCAGGCAATTTTTGATAACAATGGATTTTTCCTGCGTTACTTCATAAAGAGTATGGCTTGTACCCTCTCTGCCTATGCCTGTCTGCTTATATCCGCCGAACGGCTGATGAACGGAGCGGTAGTTGCCCGAAGAGTTGATAACGCACGTTCCCGCCTGAACTTTGTTTGCAAACTTCATCGCAAGGTTGATATCCTGCGTGATAACGCCGGAAGAAAGTCCGAACGAAGTCTGATTTGCTATCTCAACAGCTTCGTCAAAAGTATCGAATCCGATTATCGGGAACACGGGTCCGAAGATTTCAAGGTCGTTTGCAACTTCGGAATCTTTCGAAACTTCAATAACGGTCGGGTCGATAAACGCGCCGTTGCGCTTGCCGCCGTAAAGAAGTTTGCCGCCGTCGGCGATGACCTTGTTTATTTCTTCTTCTATACCCTTTGCCGCTTTTTCGGAAACAAGACAGCCCATAGCGGTTGCGGGGTCTGCGGGATCGCCCACTTTGACCTCTTTCAGAGCCGCAATGAGTTTTTCGGTAAATTCGGCTTTGACGGTGTTCTGAATTATAAATCTCTTATTTGCGCAGCAAGTCTGTCCCGCATTGTAAACTCTGCCGCCGACAGCCTCTCTTACCGCGACTTCCATATCCGCGGAATCAAAAACGACGTAGGGGTCGTTGCCGCCGAGTTCGAGGAAGACGTGTTGAAGATTATGTGCGCCGCCTTTCATAAGTTCTCTGCCGACGGGCGTCGAACCTGTGAAACTTACGCCGTCAACGTTGGTCGTCTGCGAAAGCCATGCGCCCACTTCTCTGCCGCTGCCCGTAATGAAGTGGCAAACGCCTGCGGGAACGCCCGCTTTGAGAAGAAGTTCGGTAAGCATCATCGCAGCCATCGGAGTATCGGACGCGGGTTTGATTATAACGGCATTGCCTGTTATGATAACGGGCGCAACCTTATGAGCATAAAGTTCTATGGGGAAATTGAACGGGGTGATCGTGGCAAATACGCCGATGGGCTCTCTGACGGTGAAAATAATGTCGCCCTGAGTTCTCGGCTCTGCGTTAAGGGGTACGGAATTGCCGTAAAGATGACGTGCGGCTTCGAGGAACGACTCAAAAACCATGCAAAGACATTCAAGTTCGCCTCTTGCGTCGGTTATCGTTTTTCCGCCCTCTGCGGTCACAACTTTTGCAATCTTTTCAAGGTCTTCACGGACATAAGCGACAAATCTTTTGATTATCGCCGCTCTTTCGTAAAACGGGGTTGCCGCCCAAGCGGGTTGAGACGCTTTCGCTATCCTTGCGGCTTCTTCAAAATCTTCCGCAGTACCGCTCGCGACTTTGCAAACAAGTTCGCCGGTATAGGGGTTGATGTTGTCAAAAGTCTTGCCTGATCTCGAATCTCTGTACTCGCCGTTGATTATCATCTGCATAATCGGACACCTCTCTGTTATTGTATTTAATTTGCGAACAATACCCGAAAACGCACAAGATTCACTGTATTCGGGCACAGCCTTTCGGTCGGCGCAAACGGTCTGCGCACGACATTTTATTCCAATTCACATTATACAATATAATAACCCGTTTGTCAAGAAAAAAAGAGAATATCTCTTGACAAAACATACAATAAATGATAAGATATTAACATCAATAAAACAACGAAAGAGGGCAGTTTTATGCTTAACTTTGAACTTTACAACCCTGTCCGTATCATCTTCGGTCCCGGTGAAGCCGAGAATATCGGAAAATATACCAAAGAGTACGGCACAAAGGCAATGCTCGTCACCTACGACGTACACGACTTTTTCAACGAATTGCTTGCAAAACTCGATAAAAGTTTCAAAGATGCGGGCGTTACCGTCACAGAATTTTTCAAGGTAAAACCGAATCCGCGTCTTTCCGACATCGAAGAAGCGATAGATATATGCAGAAAAGAAGGCATAGAAGTTATCGTTGCGCTCGGCGGCGGCAGCGTTATGGACTCCGCAAAAGCGATAGGTGCGGGCGTTAAATACGACGGCGACCCGTGGAAGATGTTTGTTTCCCGTCACGACAAGGCGGTTGCAGTTCCCCCGACGGACACGCTTCCCACGATTATGATACCGACAAAATCCGCAACTTCTTCCGAAACGAACAATGTAGCGGTTGCAACAAATGACAGAACGCACGAAAAAGCATATATCTGGGCGCCCGTTCTTTATCCGAAGATCTGCGTAATGGACCCCTGCGTAACGGCGACGCTTCCCAAATTCCCGATGGCTGCGGGAGCGGTTGACGCAATGTCCCACGTTCTTGAAGCGTATCTGAACGGCGACCAGAACTCCCCTGTTCAGGACAGATGCCACGAGGGACTTCTCATGGCGGTAATGGATCTTATCAGGAAGATTTTCAAAGACCCCGACGACATTCAGGCAAGAGCGTCGCTTCAATGGGCTTCCACGCTGACTTGGAACGGCTATCTGCAAGCGGGACTTGCAGCACCCACGCCCTGCCATCAGATAGGACACGTTCTCTCTGCGCTTTACGACATTGACCACGGCGTAACGCTTGCGGTTATCATGCCCGCGTTCTTCCGCTACACCGCACACCTGAACGATGAAAGAGCGGCAAGATTTGCTGAACTCGGATACAGAATTTTCAGACTTGACAGAGAAGGAAAAAAAGATATCGACGTTGCTGACGAGTGCATTGACAAATTCGTTGCGTTCGTCAAAGAAGTCGGCGTTCCCGTAAATCTTAAATCCGTCAACGTTCCGAAAGAAGATCTTGACAAGATAGCCGACGAAGTTATCGCACACGGCTGCGGCGCGGACGGCAATCTTCCGTCCATTCCGAAGATAGGCAGAGACGGACTGATGACCATACTCAACATGGCATACGATTTTGAATAAAGGACGCTTTGTATGAAGACTGTTAAAGGCGAAAACAGATATTCTTTTTTAGCGACTGACACCGAGACGGAAGAACTTGTCGAAGTGAACGAAATCGGAGAGGTTATCTGGAAAATCGACACCGCGCTGACCGTGTTTGACCTTTGGCATCTTTCCGATGACAGAATACTTTTCTGTCATTACGGCAAAAACGGAAGCGGTGCAAGAATCATTGACAGAAGCGGAAAAACGCTGTTCCAATATACAACCGAACACGAAGTATTCACCTGTCAGCCGCTTGAAAACGGCGGAGTTCTCGTCGGAGAATTGAGACAAAAACGAATCGTTGAAACAGACGACAAGGGAAACATCGTAAAAACGATACCGTTCGATTATAAAGGCGACGAGCCGCACGAAACAATGCGCATGGCGAGAAAACTCGAAAACGGAACGTATATGATAGTCTCCCCCGGCTCAAAGAAAATAGTTTTTCTTGACGAAACGGGAAAAACGCTCAAAGAGTTTGACACCCGTCCCGACACTTTCGGCGCGGTTATCCGTCCCGACGGCAACGTTGTTTACTCCTGCATGGAGGGGCTTTTCGAACTCGATGAAAAAGGAAACGAAGTTTGGTCTTTGACGAACGAAGACGTTCCCGAAATCAACATCTGTTGGCTGCTCGGCATACAACTCCGCAAAAACGGAAACATCGTTTGCACAAACTGGCTCGGACACGGGCATAACGGAGAGGGCGTTCCCGTCTTTGAAGTCACGCCCGACAAAAAAGTCGTTTGGCAATGCGATTGCAGAGACAGACTGCCGAATTTGGGAAACTTCTGTCTGCTCGGAGAAAACGACGAAGAAGTCGCAAAAATCCCCCTCAGATAAAATCTTGATAAACACAAAAGCAGACCGCAGTTCAAAACTGCGGTCTGCGATTTTTATGCAATTAAATAAAGATATGTCACGCTTAAAATCAAGACAGACAAGCCTAAATCAAGCCTGCAAAGCGGACAACGGCAACGGCAAGACAGAATATTCCCACTCCGATAAACAAACACGGAACAAGCATATTGACAGCCGTTTTTATATATGTCGCACGCAATTTGCGCTGTGCTTCTTCAACGCGCGCAATATCCGCTTCGGTGGCGTTTACGGGATTCATGTCCGTAGTCTCCACGGTCGTTTTGCGTGACATGAACACATATAGCGAAAGCCAGAGAACGCCGATAACTATAAGTGCTGCGCCGACAATGATATATGGCATCATAACAGTATCGCTTTCAGTTCGGCAACGGTATTTGCAACGGCATCCGCCTTTTCAAATTCGTGCGGATTCTGTCTGTATCCGTAACCGACGCCTATCGCGGAAAGTCCGTTCTCTTTTGCGCCGAGGATGTCATATTCACGGTCGCCGACCATAACCGCCTTATCGCGTTCGGTCAAGCCGAACTCTTCAAGAGCGTAGGCTATTACAAGTGACTTATCCGTGCGGCTTCTGTCATGCGTTGCGCCGTAAACGCCGTCAAAATACCCTATCAGACCGAAGTGGTCGAGAATATCCTCCGCCATATCTTCGGGCTTTGATGTTGCAAGCAAAACCTTTTTGCCGTTCTCTTTCAAAGACGTCAAAAGGTCGGGAATATCGTCATAAACGGTGCATTCGAAAATGCCTTTCGGACGGTAATACTTCCTGTAAGAATCAACGAGTTTGTCCGCTTCGTCTTCATCAACCCCGTAATACTTCATAAACGACTCATGAAGCGGAGGACCTATAAACGGGCAGAGTTCGTCAAGATTTTCGGGCGCGGTATAACCGCAATGTTCAAGCGCGTAAGCAACGGCGGACGTGATACCGATTTTGGGGTCGGTCAGAGTTCCGTCGAGATCGAACAGTATAAATTCTTTATCCATTTCCTCTTTAAGAACAGGGCAGACAATCGGTCTGCCCTGCTGTATATAAAAATTTCAAACGCTGAATGTTTCGGACTCGGTCAAAGTCCCGTATTTAGTTGCCCTTTGTTATATCGTTGAGCAATTTAAGAAATTCGTCGTCATCCTCGGTCGAAGCGGAAGCAACAGGTGCCGCAGGCGCTACGGGAGCGGGGTTAACGGGTGCTGCGGGAGCAGCGGGAACTTCGGGAGCAACTCTGGACGGTGCGATATAAGCCGCATTCGTCACAGGCTGTGTTCCGAAAGACTTGTTCTCATCTTCAAAACGGGTAGCGATAACGGTTACCTGAAGTTCGTCTTCAAGAGTATCGTCAAGGTTAACACCCCAGATGATGTTTGCATCGGGAGCGGCGTTTTCTCTGATGATCTGTGCCGCAAGTTCGATGTCTTCCATGGTAACTTCTGTATCGGCGTTGAAGTAAAGGATAACGCCCTTTGCACCCTTGATGGAGGATTCAAGCAGCGGAGACTGGATAACCGCGTTTGCAACGGTCTCTGCCTTGTCCTTGCCCTTTGCGGACTGAACGCACCAGTGAGCCTTGCCTGCATCTTTAAGGATTGCGGTGATATCGTTGAAGTCAAGGTTGATTATGCCCTGGCTCTGAATAAGCGTTGTGATGGACTCAACACCTTCTTTAAGAACGCTGTCCGCTATCTTGAAAGCGTTGAGCATGGTTACTCTGCTTTCGGAAACGAGTTTGAGGTTCTCGTTCGGAATAACAACAAGAGTATCAACCTGTTTGAGCAGGTCTTCGATACCTTTTTCCGCTTTTTCTATCTTGGTCTTGCCCTCGAAATTGAACGGTCTAGTAACGATTGCAACGGTAAGTATGCCGGACTCTTTTGCTATCTGTGCAACAAGAGGAGCAGCACCTGTGCCTGTTCCGCCGCCCATACCTGCGGTAAGGAATATCATGTCTGCGCCTTTGATTGAGGAAGCGATGGCGTCACGGCTTTCTTCTGCGGCTTTTCTGCCGACTTCGGGATCTGCGCCTGCGCCGAAACCGCGGGTGATTTTTTCGCCTATAGGAATCTTCACGGGAGCAAGCGAACGCTTTTCAAGCTGTTGGCAATCGGTGTTGATGGCGATAAACTCAACGTCTCTGACCTCAGACTGAATCATACCGTCAACGGCGTTGTTTCCGCCGCCGCCCACTCCGATGACCTTGATATTGACCAGCGTTTTATCTTCTAAACTTTTGAATGCCATTTGTCTACATCCTTTCATTTGTGTACAATATATATACGAATATAATATAGCATATCTGACCCGAATAGTCAACACTTTTCGTCAAATTTCCGGTATTCGCGTCTTAAAATTAAAAAAAATTTCGTTTTTTGTCACAAGCACCGATAAGTTTGACTATTTACGGGAAATTGTTTTCTGCGTTTCCTGAAATTACGGTTCTATATCGCTGTCATAAGAAGAACTTGTCCCCTGCTCGGAAGACGAAGACGGTTCCGTTGTGTCGGGTTCGTTCTGCTCGGGAGCGGTCGTAGGCTCCTGCGTTATCGGCTCGGCAGAGAATATATCCGAACCGAGCGAATATTTTCCTCTCGAAAAATCCTTGACGTTTATAGTTGCGACAACAGACATATCGTTTTCGCCGACAATGTATTTCAAAGTGTCGAATTTTCTGTCAATGTCGGAAAAATCGCCGAGAACGACAGTCACCGTATCATTCAGAAGAAATGCTATCCTGTATTTTTTTGAAATATCCACTTTGGTTATATTGCCTACTCCCGTCCGTTCCGCCTGAGCCTGAATATTTGCGATAAAATCACCGTAAATAAACGTCGAAGAGTCTATTTGCTTTCCCTTTTCGTATTCGCCGATATCAGCGCCGATAACCGTAAGAACAGCGTTATCGGGAGTTTTTGAAATCTCCAAAACACGCAGGGACGAATCCGTGAATACATAATATCCGTCGGACATAAAAGCATAAGATTTTTCGGCACAGCGGAAAGTGATGTCAACAGTCGTCGGAAAATGTTTTTTCACTTCGACGCTGCCGACATAAGGATAAACCGTCTTTAATTTCTCGGCAATCTTGTCCGCGCTGAAAGAGAACAGAAAAGTCCCCTTTCCCTCGTCCATTGCCGCCAAAAGTTGTTCGTCGGGATACGGCGTTTCATTTGTCACGTTTATCGTTTTTGCAACAACGCATACGCGAAAGACTATCGCACCGACTATCAAAAGAAGTATTCCGAGAAAAATCAGTCGGTTGCGAAGTATTCGCCGTTTTCTTTCCGCTTTGCGGCGCGCTCTTATCTCATCGGAAGACAAAACTTCCTCCTCATTTTCGGGGGGAATTTTTTTTGTGCGCTTTTTCATCGAAACACTCCTTTCTTTTTGTTTTTCATCGTTTCAATATTCAAAAAACTCTATATCCGCGCCGAGATCGCGCAAATCTTTTTCTATATGCTCGTAACCGCGGAGAATATATTCGGCACGGTCTATTTCCGTTGTACCCTCCGCCGCAACGGCAGCCACGCAAAGTGCGGCGCCCCCGCGCAGGTCGTGGGCTTCGACGCTCGTTCCGAACAGCTTTTCAACGCCGTCGATAACGGCAACGCGCCCCTCGGTCTTTATATCTGCGCCCATACGGAGCAGTTCGCCGACATATTTGAATCTGTTTTCAAAAACGGTCTCGACAAATACCGTCGAACCCTTTGCAAGCGTCATCAAAGCAACGAACGGAGACCCCGCATCTGTCGGAAAACCGGGATACGGCATGGTTCGAACGGAATCGACACCTCTTATGCTTTTTATTTTCTCACAGTCTATCGAAATGCTGTCGTCATATGCGGAAATATCGCAGCCCGCGTCGCGTAAAAGCGAAATAACGTAGGAAAGGTCATTGGGACGGACGTTTTTCAGCAGAGCACAGCCGCGGCTTGCCGCAACGGCGCAAAGATATGTAGCCGCAACTATTCTGTCGGGAATTATCTGATAATTTACGCCGTGAAGTTTTTCGACGCCGCATATCTCTATGCGTGACGTTCCCGCACCGCGGACATCTCCGCCCATGGCGTTTATAAAGTTTTGCAAATCGACTATTTCGGGTTCTCTTGCCGCATTCTCTATCACGGTGTCGCCTTTTGCTTTGCACGCAGCAAGCATAATATTTTCAGTTGCGCCGACGCTCGGAAACGAAAGGTTTATTTCGGCGCCTTTTATTCCGTCGGTCCGACATTCGAGAAACCCGTTTTTGCCGAGGACGGATATGTTCATTTTTTCAAGAGAAGATATGTGCAGGTCTATCGGACGACAGCCGATGTCGCACCCTCCGGGAAAACTGACCCGTGCCCTGCCGCATTTTGAGACAATCGCTCCGAGAAAAACGATGGAAGACCTCATTTTTCTCATCAGTCCGTCGGGGATAACGCATTTGAACGCGTTTGAAGCATCTGTTTCCACCCTGTCCGAATACCGTTCCGCACGCGCCCCGAGTGCTTCGAGAATTTCAACCGCCGTGTCGGCGTCGCTTATATGCGGGCAGTTCGAGATAACGCACGGCTCATCGGCAAGAAGCGAAGCCGCCAAAATGGGAAGAACGCTGTTTTTTGCGCCCTGAATTCGAACAACGCCGCAAAGCGGTCTGCCTCCGTTTATTACAAGTCTTGACATTGTTTTTTCTTTCCTCTCATAGTTTTCGACATTAACATAATATGCGAAAACATAAAGACGGTTCGAAAAAACAGGTTGTCCGAGACCGTTTATCAAATTAAAGAAATTGCGTTATTTCTTTTTTGCGACGGTGAATATCTCATCGACTATATCCGAAACGGAACGTTCGTTGAAAAGGGACTTTGCGGCACGCTCCATGGCATTCAGTTTATCGGTGTTGAATATAACGTCGTTCACGGCATCATAAAGACTTTCGGGAGACAGGTCTTTTTCTTCAAGCAAGACCGCCGCACCCGCGTCGCTGAATGTTTTTGCGTTGAAATACTGGTGATTTTCGGTCACGTTCGGCGACGGAACAAGAATGCTCGCACGTCCGAGTGCCGATATTTCCGTCAGAGATGTAGCACCCGAGCGGGAAACTATAAGGTCTGCCGCCGCCATAAGTTGCGGCATATTGTATATATACTCAAAAACGTGTATTTTATCTTTGTTTTCAACATCATCCAACTCATCGCAGACTGTCTTATAATCTCTCGATGCGCCGTGATAAAGGCTCATTGTGCCGTCGGCGGCCACCTTTTTTGCAAAGCCGACGAATGCCTCGTTCAGTTTTGTTGCGCCGAGGCTGCCTCCGCAGGAAAGCACAACTCTTTCATTTTCGGGGATACCGAGTTCGGCGCGCGCAGTTTTTCTGTCAAGTTCCAAAAACGCTCTTCTGACGGGATTTCCTACGAGACGTGTTTTCTTTTCAACCCCCTTTATCGGCTTTGCAAGTTTGAAACTCAGGAGTATTCTGTCAACTTTTCCCGCAAGCATTTTGGTCGTAACTCCCGCAAAAGCGTTCTGCTCGTGTATAACGGTCGGGATATGTCTTTCACAGGCGGCGCGAATAACGGGAGCTGAAACATACCCGCCCGTGCCTATCGCCGCATCAGGGTGAAATTCATTGATTATGTGCTTAACGGCTCTCTTTGAGTCGAGAAATTTTTTTACCATACGGACGTTGTGTCTCACTCCCGCAAAACTTTTGTCGCGGCTGAGGCCTGAGGTTTCTATAAATCGAATCTCATACCCCGCTCTGGGAACAAGTTCGGACTCAAGATTGCGCTTCATTCCGATAAAAATAAATTTTGCGTCGGGGTCGCGGCGACGGAGTTCGTCCGCTATCGCTATTGCGGGATTGATATGTCCGGAAGTACCTCCGCAGGCTATAAGATAATTCATATATTACCTTCCTCCGCTGTCGCCGTCTCATCGGACGTCGGCGCGGTCAAATTCTTCTTATTATCGTCATCTGTCGGTTCGCTCCCCTTTTCAACGGTCGCAAACCTTGAAATATACAAAACAAGCCCTATCTCCGCAAGCAGAACCGTAAGCGCCGTACCTCCGAAACTGAAAAACGGAAGCGGAACGCCCGTAACGGGAACGGAGCCCGTAACAACGGCAATGTTGAATATGACCTGAACTGCGGTTTTGCTTATGATTCCGATTACCATCAGAGAGGAAAAAGTATTGGGAGCGTGCATCGCTATATATATGCCGCGCCAAATAAAGAACGCAAACAGCGCGATAACGAACACGGCGCCTATCCAGCCGAGTTCTTCGCAGACGATAGAGAAAATAAAGTCGTTCTGCGGTTCCGACATATAAAGATATTTTTGTCTTGATTTTCCGTAACCGAACCCGAAAAGTCCGCCCGAACCTATCGTGGTCAGCGACTGGTATACCTGCCAGCCGTCTCCGAGCAGATCCGTTTCGGGATTGAGCCATGTGTCTATTCTGGCTTTCATGTAAGGAACGCTGAACGCAAGGATCGTGCCCAAAACGCCCGCACCTGCGGCGGGAACGGCAAGGAACACAAGGCGACAGCCGCCCGCTATCATCATAACTATACCTATCGAAGCAATCAGTATAGCGCCCGAAAGGTGTGTTTCAACGGCAACGAGAAGACACGGAACGCCCCATATAATACAGGGAATGACAATACCTTTTGCAAACTGTTTCATATTGTCGCGGTTTCGCGCTATGTAATCAGCAAGCGCCATAACAACGGCAACTTTTGCAAGTTCGGAGGGCTGGAACTGAAAACCGATGTTGAGCCAGCGCTTCTGCTCACCTTTGCCGAAGATGAGAACAGCAATGAGCAACACGACGCAGACACCGTAAAAAAACCATGCAAACCGACGGTAGAACTTATACGATATAAACGACGCTATAAGCATTGCCGTAAGTCCGATAAGCACGGCAAACAACTGACTTTTTATGTAATGGTAACTGTCTCCGTAACGGTTCAGCGCGTCTGCGTAACCCGCGGAAAAAAGCATTGCAAGCCCAGTGAAAAGCAATGCGAAAACTCCGACAAGAAAAGGTATGTCGAACATTGGCAGACCTTTTTTTCGGAGTAACGGATTTTTTTTCTGTTGCGCTTTGTCTTTCATCAAAGGCCTCCGGTCAAAATGTATGCGACTGCGGCAAAAACAACGCCTGTCGCAAAATATGAGAATACAACTGCGTTTTCGGAAACGCCGACGCTTCGCAAAAAGGAATCAAGCGGAGCGACAGGCAAAAGACGGTGCTTGCCGCGTGTGAAAAAATATACGGCACGGGAAAGCAAAAAACTCATTCCCTGAACGAGCCAAACAAAGCCGACGATAAATATAACCGACGGACATTTCATCAAAAAGCAGAGCAGAACGGCACACGTTCCGCAAAAAGATGTTCCCGAATGTCCCTCAAAAATACGGGCGGGATTTTTTCCGAAGATAAGAAAACCGAGCACCGCGCCGAGAAGTGAGAACGAAAGAAAAGTTCCGTTCGCATCACCAACACCCTGACGTCCCAACGCAAAAAGCGAAAGATAAGCAAATACGGGAACGCAGGCAGCAGCGTTTAAGCCGTCCGAACCGTTCGTGATTCTCGCCGAAAACGAGAAAAAAAGTATCACGACAGCGGAGAGCGGGATATACAGAACACCGAGATCCGTGCCGTCCGAGAACAGGAAAAACGAAACATATCCCCCGCCGTTATAATTATAAGAATAAAACGCAAAGCCGACAGCCAAAACGGCGCGAAGCACGACAGGAACAAACCTCGGCAGTCGAAATCTTACGTTTTGCGTAATTGTCAGCATATCATCCGCAAAACCGACAGCGGCAAAAAGCACCGCAACGGCAAGCAAAAATACATATTCGGAACCAATTCCGCCGCCCACGGTCGCCGCAATCAGGAATCCGAAAGCAGACGAGGCAATTACGGCGATACCTCCCACGGGAGGAACGTCCTTTGCGCGCTTGCGCCATGCGGGATATTCGACCACGGTTATTTTCCGCCGCGTCATAACACGCTCTGCGGGGCGCATCAGAAAAGCACAAAACAAAACGCAGAGAATAAACGAAACGGTTATTGCGACAACGGACGCTGCCGACAGAGAAAAAGTCATTTTTGTTCCTTTATCTCAAAAAGTTTTTCGGCGATCTTTTCGCCGCTCATGCCGCGGCTCGCCTTTATAAGGATATAATCGCCGTCTTTTGCAATCTTTGAAAGTATGACAGCCGCTTCTTCGTTATTTTCGCACGAATAGCAGTTTTCGGGCGCAACGCCCGCGTTTTTTGCACCTGCAATATAACTGTCGTTGAAATGTCCGAATGCGACAAGCGCGTCAATGTCCGTCAGCATTTCGCCGACTTTGCGGTGCATTTCGTCTGAGAAGTCTCCGAGTTCGAGCATATCGCCGAGAACCGCTATTTTTCTGCCGTTTTTGCGGCGGAGTACGTCAAGTCCCGCTTTCATGGAAGACGGGCTTGCGTTGTAGCAGTCTTCGATTATGTTCAGTCCGTCACGCGAATAGGTCTGCTGACGCATAGGAACACCTGTAAATTCGGCAAGTCCCGCCACGATATCGGAAAGAGGCACGCCCATGCAAAGTCCAACAGAGATCGCGGCAAGCGAATTGTAAACATTATGAACTCCCTCGCACGGAATTATGACCGTTATATCGCCCTCGGGCGTTTTTACGCAAAAACGAAGGCTGTTGTCCTCCATGGCTATCTCGGATGCGATTATGTCGCAGTCGGGATTGTTTATGCCGTAACGGATTATCTTCTGCGGGATTTTTCCGAGCAGCAGGTCGTTATATGCATGGCGCAGATATTCGTCGTCGTAATTGAGAATAAGCGTTCCGTTTTCGGAAAGTCCTTCAAGAATCTCAAGTTTTGCAAGCATTATGTTTTCCTGCGAACCGAGATGTTCGATATGAGAAACGCCGATATTGGTGATAACGGCAATATCGGGACAGGCGATGTTCGTCAGAACGGATATTTCGCCTTTTGCGGACATTCCCATTTCGGTAACAACGACTTCGTCTTCGGGGCGAACGGCAAGCAGCGTCAGAGGAACGCCCGTTTCGCTGTTCTTGTTGCCCTCAGTCTTATGCGTTCTGTATTTGCGGCTCAACACGGAAGAAATATATTCTTTTGTCGTGGTCTTTCCCACACTGCCCGTAACCGCAACGACCTTTACGCCGAGAGCAAGACGGTATGCCTTGCCGAGGCCTTGCAGACCTTTGAGAGAATCGGGAACAATGCAGCAAGGAAGAGATGTGTCAAGAGGTCTTTCGCAGAGAAAACACGCGGCGCCGTTTGCTTCGGCTTTTGCCGCAAAATCGTGACCGTCCACGCGTGCGCCGGGCAGACACACGAACATATTCCCCTTTTTGACCGCACGGGAATCTATTGCGAATCCATCAAATTCGCAATCCCCGGTACAAGTGACATTCAGCATTTTTCCTACATCTGAAAGCAACATAACTCTTTCTCCGTTCCTATCTCTTCATCTTTCATATTCATATTCGGCGATGATGTTCACATCGTCGAAAGGCAATCTTTTTTTGCCGACAATTTGGTACTTTTCGTGTCCCTTACCCGCGACAAGCACAGTATCCCCCTCATGCGCTCTCGAAAGCGCAAGTTTTATCGCGTCGCGTCTGTCAGGTACGACCGAAAAAGTATCTTTTTCCATTCCCGCAACAATATCGCGGATTATCGCCTCGGGGTCTTCCTTGCGCGGATTGTCGGAAGTCACTATGACTTCATCCGCAAACCTTGCGGCGTTTTTACCCATAACAGGGCGTTTTTCTTTATCTCTGTCTCCCCCGCAGCCGAAAACGACAATAAGTCTGCCGCGGGTTATTTTTCTCAAAGCGACAAGTGCGGAAGTCAGTGCCTGCGGCGTATGCGCATAGTCCACATAGACAGAAAACGGCGCTTTGATAAAAACGCGCTCCATTCTACCGGGAATAACTATCGGAGCGTCAAATGTTCTCGCAATATCTTCAAGAGAAACTCCGAGTTCTGCTGCGGCGGCAACGGCGGCAAGCGTGTTATAAACGTTGAACATTCCGATAAGTCCCGTCCGCACGGGTACTTTCTTGTCTTTATGTTCAATCAAAAATTCACTGCCGTTTTCTTGCAGAACGATGTCTTTTGCCGCATAATCCGCAAAACCGAGTACGGAAAATGTTTTTACCCCGTCGGAAACAAGAGACGAGGCGTAGCGGTCGTCGCCGTTTACAATAAATATATCAGATAGGTCTTTCAGCCTTTTCTTGCTTTCGAAATACGCCGTTACCGTTTTATGATAATCGAGATGGTCTCTGCCGAAATTGAGAAACTCACCCACGCGAAAACGGCACGGGTCTACCCTGCGTTGGTCAAGCCCCTGTGATGATACTTCGCATACGACAGCTTTTGTTCTGTCCTCTTTCATACGACGAAATGCGGAATAAAGAATATTCGGTTCAGGCGTGGTGTTTTCAAAGTTTACGGAACCGATGACCTCGGTCTTAATGCCGACGCCGTTCAATATATGAGAAAGTATATACGAAGTACTTGTTTTTCCGTTTGTACCCGTCAGACCGACAAGCGTCAGTTCTTTTTGAGGATCGCCGTTTTCAGCCGCACATATACCGGCAAGCGCGGATAATGCGTTTTCACAGCGCAAAACATTGTCTCCGACAATGCTCTTTTCCGTCACAACGGCTTTTGCACCCTTTGAAAACGCTTCGCTGATGTGCGCGGCACCGTCAAATCTGCTGCCGCTGACGGCAACGAAAAGACTGCCGTCCGTGCAGCTGTCAAGATGGGAGCAGACATTTGTTATCTCTGTCTCGGGGGCAAATCTGCCCGTAAATTCACCGTTTTTCAGGAGTTCGGAAAGTTTCATTCAAAAACAACCTTTCAAGTTATTTTTTTCACTTTCCGTTATTTTGGGTTGAGTATACTCTGCCCAAACATCAGCCGCTTTTTGCGACCTTTTTGAATCTGACCTGAACCGTCGTCATCTTTTCGACGGTCTCACCGGGAGATACGCTTTGATAATATGCAACGACGCCCGAACCCGTTATCGGAGTGACGGACTCATTGCTTCCGAGAATTTCAATATTCAGTTCGCTGTTTGTCAGCAGTTGATTGCATTCCGCAGGCGTTTTTCCTTCAAGATTCGGAACGACCGTCGTTGTTTCGTGTTCACCCTCTTCGGTATAAAGCAACACCGTACTGCCTACGGAAATTGTTGTATTGGCGGCGGGAAGTTGAGATACGACCGTCTCGCCTTTGCCGACAACTTTAACCTGCAAGCCGTCCGCGACTATCTTTTTGGACGCTTCGTCAACCGTCATTTCTCCCACATACGGAACAGTTGTTCTGTCCGCGTTTTCGGCGGTCGAATAAATCCCGAGTTGATTGAGAGCCTGCACTATTATGGATGTTCCGAGAGGTGCGGCGATATAAGAACCGTACTGAACCTCGGAATCGGGTTCGTCTACGACAACGAGAACCGCTATCTGCGGGTCGTCTGCGGGAGCGAAGCAAACATACGAAGCAATACGCTTGTCGTTGTCCTCCTGCCCTACTCTGGTGTCGAGTTTCTGCGATGTACCGGTCTTTCCGCCTATGCGGTAGCCGTCAACGTGGGACTTTTCGGAAGAATCAGCCGTAAATTCAAGGTATTCGCGCATTATTGCGGACGTTTCGTCGGAAACGGTCTGGCGGACAACGGTAGGTTTGTTTGAAACGACCGTATTTCCGTCCGAATCCGTTATGCTGCGGACGATATACGGCTGCATATAATTTCCGCCGTTAATAACGGAGCAAACGCCGCTTATAAGTTGTATCGGCGTTATTTTGAACGTCTGGCCGAACGCGGATTCCGCAAGGTCAAGCGTTGTCATGGTTTTCAGAGAGTGGTGATAACCGGTCTGCTCGCCGGGAAGCCCCACACCCGTTTTGTCTCTGAGTCCGAAAACGGTCAGATAATCATAGAATTTTTCCTGTCCTATGCGCATACCGAGCGTCATAAATACGGGGTTACAGGAATTTGCAAGTCCCTCTTTAAGATGTTCGGAACCGTGGCCTGTTCTCTTGTGGCAGTTGACGCGGGTAGGTCCTATATCGAGATGCCCGCTGCAAAAGAACGTTTCTTCAAGGCTGACGAGGTTTTCTTCAAGCGCCATAGAAGCCGTAAATATCTTGAATGTCGAACCGGGTTCGTAGGCTTCAAGGCATTTATTCTTTTTGTATTCCGCGAATTTTTCGTTATATGCTTTGTAATATTCGGTGCTTCCGACCTCAAATTCAGCCGCAAGCGCTTCAAGCGTAAGTTCGTCGTTTATAACATAGTTCTCGTTCGGGTCGAAGTCCGGTTTCGACGTCATCGCAAGTATTTCACCTGTGTTGACGTCCATGATTACGCCCGCTATTCTATTCTGAACGTTGTGCTCAACTCTTGCGTTATTTATCTCCGATTCGAGCATCGCCTGCATTTTCAAATCTACTGTAAGTTCGACCGTGCAGCCGTCTTTCGGGTCTACCTGACGCTCATAGGAAAACGGCATCGACGTTCCTATCGAAGTTTTGGTTGCAACAAGTTTTCCTGCAGTACCCGTCAGATAATCGTCGTAAAGATATTCAAGACCTTCAAGTCCTTGGTTGTCGGCACCCACAAGACCGAGAACCGTCGAAAGCGTGTTTCCGTTCGGATAATATCTCTTCGGGTCTTCGGTAACGGTTATTATCGCCGCATAATCCTTGTCTTCGGATATAAAGTCGCTGACCTTATCCGCAATGTCTTTTTCCACGCGGCGCACAACCTCGACGCTCTGAACGTTTTTGAGCGTCATTTCATATATCTTGTCTCTGTCTTCGGAAAGTGCGGAAGACAAGCCGTCGCATATCTTTTCGCGCAGGTCTTCGCTGTCTATCAGTTTCGGAGCCATTACGACCTTGTAAGCGGTCGCGCTTATCGCAAGTATGTTTCCGTCCCTGTCCGTTATCGTGCCGCGCTTCGCCTCAATGGCGATATCCTGCGTCTGCTGTGAAACGGCTATCTGCTCATATTTGGAATGTTTTATTATCTGAATGTAAAAAAGTCTTCCAATAAGGCAAATCAGGGCAATCATTGCTATTACCCTGACAACCGCATATCTGTTTTTACTGTTCGACTTTGGTCTTGACATAGTTTAATTCCCGTCACATATTCCGAGGAAGTTTCTCCCTATTATCTATGCGAAGTTTACTTCAAATATTCAAGAACGATGGAGAATGTCTTCGAAATCTTGTCCGCAAAACTTTCACCGGAGGAAACGACTCTCATCTCGTCTGTCTCCGTTGCGGGCATATATATAATCTGATAATCATTTATCTTTTTCATTCCGAGAACGGTCTCCGCATACTCTGAAACGCCGTTGTAATCGGTGCGTTTCTGATATTCGACTTTAAGTCTTTCGCCCTCGTTATACGCTTTGTCGTATTCTTTTTCAAGAACTTCCGTGCGATAGTTTATTTCATATTTTTTAATATAGCAGTTAACGCTGATTATCATCAATGCGACTATTGCGATGCAAGAAAGTATTTCAAACGCGCCGAAACTCTTTTTGGAAGTCTCTTTTTCCGTTCTCTTCTTCATTGCCTTGTCCACCCTATTCCTTTATAAATATTCTGAGCCTCGATGAGCGGGCTCTCGGATTTTCTCTTATTTCTTCTTCCGTCGGGGTTATCGGCTTCAACGCCTTTCCGAGCGGTTTTTTGCCGCATACGCAAACCGGGAAATCCGGCGGGCAGGTGCAGGGGTTCTGCGCCTTTGCAAAAGCGGTCTTTACTATTCTGTCTTCAAGACTGTGAAACGTTATAACGCAAACTCTGCCGCCGCTTTTCATCTGCGGCATTATACCGTCAAGCAAGTTGCTTATCTGTTTCAGTTCGTCGTTGACTTCTATTCTTATAGCCTGAAAAACACGTTTTGCGGGATGTTGCTTTTCGCGAAGTGCCTTTGCGGGCATTGCGCTTTTTATAATATCGACAAGTTCAAGTGTCGTTTCAATAGGCTTATGTTTTCTGTATTCGATAATTGCCGAAGCCACGGAGCGCGAGTATCTTTCTTCACCGTATTCAAAGAAGATTCTCTCCATATCTTCTTTTGAATAAGTATTCACAAGCGTCTTCGCCGTAAAATCGTCGTCCCTGTTCATTCTCATATCAAGCTCTGCATCAGCCATATACGAGAATCCTCGTTCCGCGGTATCGAGTTGATGCGACGAAACGCCGAGATCCACCAGCAGTCCGTCAAGCATTATTCCGTTTTCCCGCAGATATTCGGGCAACCTTGCGAAGTCCGTGTGCAAGAGGGTCAAACCGCATTTCAACCCCGCGAGTTTTTCTCTGCACGCTCCGATAGCCTCTGTATCTCGATCAACGCATATCAGCCTTCCTTTATCGGACAAGCGTTCTCCGATGGCTCGGGAATGATTTCCTCCGCCCGCGGTACCGTCCGCATAAACTCCGTTCGGTTTGACAGCGAGACCGTCGATAGTCTGATTGAATAATACCGGGATATGTTCAAAATTACTCATTGTTCGACGACTTCTTTTCTTTGAGTTTTTCTCGGATTCTGTTTCCGAGATCCTTGTCGTTGTTGAACTCTTCCCAGTCCTCGGTCTTCCATATTTCAAGTCTTTGTCCCGCACCGACGATGGTGACGTCCTTGCCTATTCCGAAGAAAGAACGCAGCGTCTGAGGAACCGTTATTCTTCCCTGCGAATCGACATCTGCTTCCTGCGCGTTACCGAGGAAGTACAACGTTTCGTCGTTGGACTCAAAATCGTTGTCGTTGTCTATCTTGGAGATGAAGTTTTCCCAGCCCTCCGCGGTATACATATAAAGACAGTTGCGAAGACCTCTTGTGAGGATAACGGTGGAACCGAGATAATCTCTCTGTTTTGCGGGCAGGAACAATCTGTTTTTCGAGTCTATTGTGTGGTTGTAACTGCCGATCAAACCGAATCTGCCGATGCAAAGCATATTGTCCTACCTCCGTTTCCTCAAAATTTTTTGGGAGCGTGATGTACTTTCAATCTTTTTTTCTCCACTTTCGCTCCACTTGACAATATTATAATATAAATCGTTCGCTTTTGCAAGGGGTTTAACAAAATTTCTCGCCAAATATATCGTGATATTAGTATGTGATATTGTATATTTTTTACAAACTTTTATGGGATTGCGCCCCATTTTGCGCCAAAACACCTCCCAATCCCCCACAAATCGCCCAAAACCGCGCCCCACTCGGCGCGGAAACATTTGAACCGCCCCAAAACGGGGTGATTTAAGTCCGAATAAAGTGTGCATACACAATTATGACAGAGACGAAAACGCTTTCGTCCGCGCTTTTGTGACAAACGTATTTGTTTGTAAATATTTCCTTGACAAGAGCAGATAATAATGTTAATATATAATATAATCAATTTATAAGAGGAAACACCATGAAACTTCTCGTCATCGACGGCAACAGCATAATGAACCGTGCGTTTTACGGCATAAGAACGCTCACCAACTCACAGGGCGTCAACACCAACGCGCTTTACGGTTTTCTGACTACGCTTCACAGGCATTTAAAAGAAGAGGAAGAGTGTCGTGTCGCTGCGGCTTTCGATTTGAAAGCGCCGACTTACAGGCACAAAATGTTCAAGGATTACAAGGCGGGGCGCAAGCCCATGCCCGAAGAACTGAGAGAACAGTTTCCCATAATAAAACAAATGCTGGACGCGCTCGGAGTCGTAAGAATAGAGCGCGAGGGGCTTGAAGCGGACGATATTATAGGAATACTCAGCCGCGAATGTTCGGACGACGGAGAAAAGTGCGTTATCATAACGGGCGACCGAGATGCGTTCCAGTTGACGGACGAGAACGTGACCGTAAAACTTGCAACGACAAAGCAGGGCGGAACGCAGGACGAGATATACACTCCTGCCGAGATCAAAGCCAAATACGGGCTTGATGTCAGCCAACTCATAGACCTCAAAGCGCTCATGGGCGACTCTTCGGACAATATACCGGGCGTTGCGGGCGTAGGAGAAAAAACCGCAGTAACTCTTCTTGAAAAATACGGAACGCTTGAAGGCGTTTACGAAAACATCGAAGAAATCAAAGGAGCGCTGAAAACAAAACTCGAAAACGGAAAAGACAGCGCTTTCATGTCAAGAGAACTCGGTCGAATAATCAGAAAAAGCGACTTGCTTGACATCACGGAAAAAGACATACTCCCCCCGAAGATGAACGAGAGCGAGTTTCTTTCCCTGCTCCGAAAATATGACCTTAAAAGAATAATCAAACTGTACGGTTTGGACGAAAGCGCCGCGCCGTCCGTCTCCGACGCAAAAAAGGAAACAAAAGCGTCGGAAGTCGAGGTTTCTGCGGTTTCGGACACAACCTGTCTTGCGGACGAAAGGCTTTTCGTTGTCTGCAACGGAGATATGATTGCGGTCAGGACAAAAGACGGCGTTTCTTTGCTTGAACTTAACGAAAATACGCTGAAAGCGATGGACGGCAAAAAAATAGTCACGCACGACGCAAAACCGCTTCTCAAAAAGATGCTGACGGCAGGCGTTTCGGCAACGCTTGAATTTGACACGATGCTTGCAGGCTACATTCTCGATCCATCGAGTTCCGAATACCCGCTTTCGCAGATAATCGAGGAAAGTTCCTCGGTATCTGCGCTCACGCCTGCGGAACAGTGTTATTACCTGCCCGAAGCGGAGGGATACCTCGAAACAAGACTTGAACAAAACGGACAAACCGCACTTTACAGAGATATTGAACTTCCGCTCTGCACCGTGCTTGCAAATATGGAGCATGACGGTTTTGAAGTGAACACGGAGTTCCTGAAAAATTTCGGCGAAAAACTCAACACGGAGATAGCGGACTGCACGGCGGCGATATATCTTTATGCGGGACACGAGTTCAACATCAATTCAACAAAGCAACTTGCCGCGGTGCTGTTTGACGAGATGTGTCTGCCCTACCCGAAAGGCAAAAAGACAAAAACGGGTTATTCGACGGCAAACGACATTCTCGAAAAAGTTCGTGACGCCTGCGAAGACCCCATAATCGACAACGTTATAGAATACAGAAAACTTTCGAAACTGAAATCCACATATATTGACGGTCTGCTTAAAAAAGTCGGCGAAGACGGAAGAATACACACGGTATTCACGCAGACGGTCACGCAAACGGGAAGAATAAGTTCGACCGAACCGAACTTGCAGAATATTCCCGTCAGAACGGAACTCGGCAGACAACTGCGAAAAGCGTTTGAGGCAAGAGAGGGATGCACGCTCATTGACGCAGACTATTCGCAGATAGAACTGCGTGTGCTTGCGCACATTGCAGACGATGAAAACATGAAACGTGCGTTTATCGAAGACAGGGACATTCACACGGCAACGGCGGCGCAGGTGTTCGGACTGCCCGAAGCAATGGTGACGCCCGAACTCCGCAGACGCGCAAAGGCGGTCAATTTCGGCATAGTTTACGGTATCGGCGAATATTCGCTTTCTCAGGATATCGGAGTATCGTTCAGAGAAGCCAAAAACTATATCGAGAACTATTTCCGCACATACAGCGGCGTCAAGAAATATATGGACGGAATCATCGAAAGCGCAAAAGAAAAAGGCTATGTCGAAACGATGTTTGCAAGGCGCAGATACGTTCCCGACATAAACGCGAAGAACAAACAGTTGCAGGCATTCGCTTCCCGCGTATGCAGAAACACGCCGATACAGGGCACAGCCGCCGACCTGATAAAGCTTGCGATGGTACGCGTCTTTGACAGGCTTGAAAAATCAGGCACAGGTGCCCGGCTTATATTGCAGATTCACGACGAACTTATTATAGAAGCGCCTGTCGAAAAGGAAAAAGAAATAAGCGAAATGCTCAAATACGAAATGGAACACGCGGCAAACCTTTCCGTTCCCCTGCTTGCGGACGTAAACGCGGGCAAAACGTGGTACGAATCAAAATAATCGGAGATGTAAAAATGAAACTGCTCTTTGTTTGCACGGGCAACACCTGCCGAAGCGCGATGGCACAGGCGCTTGCGGAAAAGATGATAAAAGACAACGGGCTTGACTTTGAAGTTGACAGCGCGGGACTGTTTGCGGACGGACATTCGCCGGCAAGCGAAAACGCAAAACGCGCGGTCGAAAAATACGGAGCAACTCTTGACGCGCATATATCGACGCCGCTTACGCTCAAAGCCGTTTCCGAAGCCGACAAAATATATGCGATGACGGCAGACCACTTAAAGCTGCTTGTACTCAGCCGCCCCGAGCTTTCGGAAAAAGCGGAATTGTTCGACCCCGACGGAAAAGACGTTCCCGACCCATACGGCGGAGATGAAGAAGTCTATGAAAAATGTGCCGAAAGGATAAACGAATGTCTGAAAAAGAGACTCGGACTCGAAGAATAACGGAAGCAAACGACCCCGCGATAAAACAGGTTGCAAAAGCCGAAGCGGAAAATTTTTCGGAGCCGATGAGCGAAAGCTGCATAAAATCCTCGCTTTCTTCCCCGCATTTCGGACTTTATGTTTACGAAAAAGGCGAAAAAGTCGTCTGCCATGTTGCGACGGCAGGAGTTTTTCCCGAAATGCAGATAAATTCGGTCGCGTCCTCCGAAAAAAGAAAAGGCTATGCAACCGAATTGCTGAAACACATTCTCTCGGAGAAAAAGAACGAGGGAATCGAAACTGTATCGCTCGAAGTCAGAGTATCAAACAATGCGGCAAAGGCGCTGTATGAAAAACTCGGTTTCACAGCGGTCGGAACAAGAAAAAAACTATACGATAAGCCCGTTGAAGACGGGCTGGAAATGATAACGGAGTTACAGAAAAATGCTTGTCTTGGGAATTGAGAGTTCATGCGACGAAACGGCTGCGGCAGTCGTTGAAAACGGAACAAAAGTCATCTCGAACGAAGTTGTTTCGCAGATAGACATACATACGCTTTACGGCGGCGTTGTGCCCGAGATAGCATCACGCTGCCATGTCGAGGCGATTTCCTCGCTTGTGAGAAAAGCGCTTGAACCCGTCGGCGGCATTCAAAACATCGACGCCGTTGCTGTCACTTACGCACCCGGACTTATCGGTGCGTTGCTGGTCGGAGTCAACTTCGGCAAGAGCCTTGCTTTCGCCGCAGGCAAGCCGCTTGTTCCCGTTCACCATTTAAGGGGGCATATCGCCGCGAATTATCTGACAGACCCCACTCTTACTCCACCATTCACCGCGTTGGTGGTCTCGGGCGGCCACTCTCATATAGTCAATGTGGGAAATCACACCACTTTCACGGTAGTGGGCAAAACACGCGACGATGCGGCGGGAGAGAGTTTTGACAAAGTTGCAAGAGTTATCGGGCTCGGTTATCCGGGAGGTCCGAAAGTCGAAAAAGCGGCGGCGACAGGAAATCCGAGCGCGATAAGATTTCCCCGCACACACTTTGCGGACAACGAGTTCGATTTCAGTTTCAGCGGCATAAAAACCGCGGTAATAAATTATGTTCACAACGCACAGCAGACGGGAACGGAAATAAACATTCCCGATGTGGCGGCTTCGTTTTCGGCGGCGGTCACGGAAGTGCTGGCGGATAACGCGACAAAGGCGGCGGCGCGGTTCAACAAAAAACTTGTGCTTGCGGGAGGTGTTGCCGCAAACGGAACGTTGAGAAAACGTCTCGAAAAAGAATGTAAAGAAAAAGGAGTTCAACTTTTCATGCCGGACTTGCGCTACTGCGGAGACAACGCCGCAATGATAGCCTCACAGGGATATTATGAATTTCTTGCGGGTCACACGGCGGACGAGACATTGAACGCTTACGCGAATATGTCGATAGAAGAAAACCCGTTTTGAATCAAACAACATTCATAAAAGGACATTGCCCGAAGACAGTATCTTCGGGCAATGTCCTTTTTCGGTTTCAGCAGCAGGAATCGTTGCAGGAATTGCAGGTATTGCAGCCGCAGCTGTCGGTGTTGACGCAGAAAATTATAAGCGCCGCGATTATAAGCGTCCAGAAATAATAATTATTGCGGAACATTCCATTGACCTCCTTATGTATTTTTCGGTCGGCAGGCGTTTTCCGCCGTCCTCAGTTTCATACTATGCAAAAACGGATTTTCGTGTCACGATGGATTTACTCTTTCCTTTTTACGGCAGACTTCGTTCAAAAGCAGAACTCCGAAAAAGAAAAAAACATATTATATAATAAAGATGTTTAAATCGGAGTACAATGTGCAAAAATAGTGTTGAAAACAACACGGAGGGAGAGTGAAAAAACTTGACGCAGATAAAACGCGGGGACATATATTATGCGGATCTCAGCCCCGTTGTCGGCTCGGAGCAAGGCGGCGTCCGACCGGTTTTGATAGTGCAGAACGACCTCGGCAACAAGCACAGTCCGACGGTCATCGCGGCGGCGATAACTTCAAAGCTCGGCAAGACGGAGCTTCCGACGCATATAAGGGTCGATGCGGCGGACTACGGACTCAGCAGAGACTCCGTTATTCTTTTGGAGCAGGTCAGAACGCTCGACAAGCGAAGACTGCGCGAAAAAATGGGACATCTCGACACAACGGCAATGAACGAGGTGGATCATGCGCTTTCGGTAAGTTTTGGGCTTGACATACAATAAAAACGGAATAATTCCGAAACAAAAAAGACGAACCGGCGGTATGTGCAAATTGCACTATACCGTAACCGATTGTTCAAAAAAATATAACCGATTTGTTTGTCCGATGTACTTATTGCCTATTTACATCGGACGCTTTTTCTGATAAAATATATATAAGAAAACATTAAGGAGTCTTTGTTTTGCGAAAGATATCTGCATTTATAATATGTGCGGCAACTGTTTTATCGCTGTTTGCGTTCGGTTCTTCCGCGGCGAAATCAAACGTATACTATTGTCCGAAAGCAAAAACCGTTCCGACGATAGACGGCAACATAACCGAAAGCGAATGGAATGATGCTCTGACAATAGAACTTGATTCCCTGAACGCAAAGGCGGCAAACGGATGGGCGATGAACCCGTTTGGGGCAAGCGACGCAAAAGCGACAGTAAAGCTTTTATGGAGCGACGACAAAACGCACGGCGGACTCTATATCTCGTGGCACGTCACGGACGAAACGCAATCGTTCGCACTCGACAAGGATGCCCCTGCCCCCAACGCAATGGACTCCGTTCAGTTGGTTATCGACCCGATGTATCAGCGCAGGGCAAAAGCAAGAGATTCGGCAATGATATATACATTTGCCCCGTATGTTTCCCGCGTCGGAAACGGCTTTTCGGTTTATCCCGAAGACGGTGCGACATGGTATGAACATATATATTGGGTAGGAAGAAACGAATCGCTCGGCGTTCGTGTGGCTTCCAAACTTGACGCGACAGAAGACGAAGAAACAAACCGACGCTGGATTATCAAGGGTTACGACATCGAAGCGTATCTGCCGTGGAAAGCGCTGACGGTTCTTACAGGCAGACCCGAAGCAAAGATAGGCACAAAAATGGGCATTGGCTTTTTGCTTGTCGATTACGACTTTGACTATGCGGCATACACGGAAGATTACGACAACAAGCGGCTCAAAGACGTGTCCGAATATCAGGAGATTGTAAACGTTACGACAGACTTTTCTAACGGAACGAGAACCACAAACGAGAACATCTGCGCATATCCGAGAAATTACAATACAATTATTTTGGCTGATTTTTCGGGTGCCACGACATCGGAAACAGATGACAATTCGACGGAAAAACCCGACGACGTGGTTGCCACGCCCAATGAAACGCTTGAAGAGATATTAAAAAAGGACGATCAACTCAACAGCGCGGATTACACCCCCGAAACATGGAAAATTTACAGCAAGGCATTTCAGGAAGCAAAAGATTACATAAACGAAAAATCCTCAAAAACAGAGGAAGAAGTCAAAGATGCGCTTATCGCAGCCATACGAGGACTGAAGCTGAGTTACGACCTTGATTCGTCCTCACAGCAAACGGACACAACGGACGAAATGGCGAAGCTGACCGAACTGATAAACAGCACAAAGAATCTGAAAGATAAGTATTCGGAAGACCAACTCGCTGATGTGAACAAATATGTTGAAGAAGCAACCGCGCTGCTTTCAAGTTCGAATCCGAGCAAAAGTCAGATACAGAACGCATACAATGCATTGAGCGACGCGATAAAAGCGTTGCCGGAATCCGAGGTGCCGCAGACTTCGGCGGAATACGGAACAAGAGAATATATTGTGGTAGTCATTGTCGCGGGAGTGGGAACAATACTGGCACTGATTTTAGTATTCATAGTTATGTCGATTGTAAAACGTTCCTCAAAAAAGACAAAATCCGACGGAGAAAACAAAGTCAACAAATAATTCGTTCGGTTATTGTTGAAAATACCATAAAAACGAATAATGTGTAATTTATCTGTTATTTATCGGCAAAAAGGCTTTACATTCGTACACTTTTTTGCTATATTATATTTGTAATTTTAGAAAGGTGGTAAACCACATGAAAAAAACAATACTCAGCCTTATTATGGTTGTTGCTGTTGCATTCAGTTTGTTTACGTTTGTCTTCGCTTCCGAAGCGGCGTCCCCCTCGTACAACATTCCTCTTGCAACAAAAGCACCCACTGTTGACGGCGGCGCAAATGATGCCGCGTGGAAAAACGCGCTCACAATAGATATCTCTCCCTCTGCTGTTAAGAAAAACGGCGGTTGGGCGCAGAATTCTTCCAATGGCGCGACCGGAACCGTTAAAGTAGTTTGGACGGAAGGCAGCAAAGGCGGTCTTTATTTCCTTTGGCAGATCAAAGATAAGACCCAGTCTTTCGCATTTCCTGTCGGAGCAAACGTAATCAACGCCATGGACTGCGTTCAGCTTTGCTTTGACCCGACAAACGCGCGCAAAGCAAAACTGACGGGCAAAGAATGTCAGGTTTATACGTTTGCACCGTATACCGCAAGATCAGGTAACGGATTCCTTATCTTTCCCGAAGACGGCCCGACATGGTTCGAGCATTACTGCTGGGTTGACATGAAAAAGAGCACGGGCGTTAAACTCGCCGTTAAACTTAACGGTAAGACTTCCACGGGCAAAGACCTTGAAAACAGAGGTTTTGACGTAACGGGCTACACTCTTGAAGCATTCATTCCGTTCAAGGCTCTCAAGGTTGACGCAGGTCAGATTGAGGGCAAAGTAGGCACTGCATTCGGTATCGGCTTCCTTCTTGTTGACTACGATTGGAACCACTCCAAATTCGTTGCAGACAAAGGTCCCACCGCACAGGCAGAGAAATATCAGAAACTTCTCAACATAAGCGCGACCTACACAAACGGGTCGGGCACCAACAGAAACAACATCTGCACAAAGCCCAAGAAGTACAACACCGCATACCTTGCTGACGCAAGCGGCAAACTTCCGGACAATGTCGAGACCACAAATCCCGATAACGGAGACGAAAATCCGACAACCGCGGCAATTGATGACAGCGAAAAGCTGTCCGAGATCATTGCGCAGATCGAAGCAACGGACCTTTCCGTTTACACACAGGAATCCGTAAAGACTCTTAACGCGGCTCTTGAAGAAGCGAAGAAGTTCAAGGATGACGATACTTCCGACGAAGCAAAGGCTGCAAAAGAAGTTCTTATTGCGGCGTATGCGGGACTTGTTCTGAATGAAGAAAATCCCACAACAGATAATACCGATAATTCGACCACCGACAATTCGGCGGCGACAACCACGGAAGCACCCGCGGAAAGCAACGGCGGCTTCAAATGGTGGATAATCGTTATCATCGTTGTTGCGGTTGCGGCAATAGGCGCAGTTGTTGCGGTTGTCGTATCCAAAGGCAAGAAAAAGCAGCAATAATCACAAAGTGATATAACTGTTTACATAAAACCGTCTGCGGAATTCCGCGGACGGTTTTTTTATTGACAAAGCATCTTCCGCGAAAATCTTAATAAAAAAAGTTTGCGCGCATATTGAAATTCATTTTTTTATGTGATATAATAAATAAAAGAATACAAAAGAAGTTCCCAACGGCTTGATCACTCGGTTCGAAAGACGAATAAAAACGCCGTTGAAAAAATAAGATATACCAAAAAGGACGAGCCGCAAAAAACGGCGGCTGTGTCTTACGGAATTAAGGGGTGCGGAAAAATGCAGAAATGTTATGATTGCGGAAGAATATATTTCGGTTCGGCGCGTCATTGCCCGAAGTGCGGCGCTGACCAATGGGAGGGAAAATTCGGCGTTTGCAGTCGCTATTCTCTTCAAAACACATTGAAAAACATGGACATTAACGATTGCGACTTTGAAGAGTATATTTTTATCGGCGAAATGATAGTTCGCAAAATGCAGGAAGAAGAATCTTACAACGAATTCGGCTGGCGTCCCGTTGCGGCGCTGATAGACGCATATACACGGGACACGCCTTTCAAAGATTTCAAACGTGCACTTGAACTTTGCCCGCTGTACGGCAAGTGTATGCACGCGGATTTCGGAGACGACGCAAAGATAATCGCGGAGCAAAAAGCAGAAGAAGTATACGCAAAACCGGGTTGTCCTTTCAAGCCCGAGCCGAAAACAAACCCGATAGTAACATTGCTTACACGCTTGCTCAAAGACCTTGAAGAAATGCCGAAGACCGAAGAATACGATTTTGTCGGCAGACAGATTTCGAGAAAAGACCTTGCAAAAATGCTTTCCAAACTTAACAAGTTTGCAAACGGAGACGAGGATATGCCCTCCGCGCCGAAATTCATTTATTTTATAGGTCTTGCATACGAACAGGGACGTCCGTTCCCGCAAAACACGCAGTATGCAAAAGCGTGGTACAAGGCGGCTGCCGATCTCGGCGACGAAGAAGCAAAAGCCAAGTTTGCAAAATAAAACCGATTTACAAACTGATTATATTAAGCAGATAATTTGACCGCAGTTCAAAACTGCGGTCTTTTTTTTGCGCCTTTATGCAATTAAAGTATATTTGCGTCAAAATGAGAAAAAATACCTCCGAAAGGATGTGGAGGCTTGAACAAAAACGATTATGCACGGCTGACGGACATCAAAACAAAAAATTCGCCCATTTTCAAGGATTGCTGTTTTGCTTTTCTTATAGGAGGGGCGATATGCTGCGTCGGTCAGGTGCTTACCGACCTTTACGCAAATGTTGCGGGATTTTCCGCGGAAGACGCATCCACGTTGACAAGCGTTACGCTCGTGTTTTTAAGCGCGCTTTTCACGGGCATCGGGCTTTATCAGAAATTGGCGCGTATAGCGGGAGCGGGAACGCTTGTGCCGATAACGGGATTTGCGAACGCGGTCGTCTCCCCCGCCCTTGAATTTAAATCCGAGGGCAGCATACTCGGCACGGGAGTCAAACTGTTCTCGATAGCAGGGCCCGTTATTGTTTACGGAACGGCGGCATCGGTTGTCTACGGGATAATATACTATATCGTAAAGTTGGTCTGCGACGTATGAAAAAAGCAGGAAAAAACACCTATATTCCATCGTCTGCTGTCACCGTCGGCGCATGGCAGGCAATAGTCGGGCAGAAAGAAAAAGAGGGACCGCTCGGCAAATACTTTGATTTGTATTCAAACGACGAATATTTCGGACAGGAGACATACGAAAAAGCGGAAGCGCAAATGCAAAAGGAGGCGATGAACCGTGTCTTCGAAAAAGCAAACCTGCGCGACGAAGATGTTGACTTCATTTTCGCAGGTGATCTGCTCAATCAGTGCGTCAGTTCGGCTTACGGCAGCCGTGATCGCGGGGCTGGTTATTTTGGACTGTACGGAGCGTGTTCTACGGTCATTGAAGCGGCGATAATCGCGGCGATGACGATAGACGGCGGCTTTGCAAAGCGAGCCGTGGCGATAACAAGCAGTCATTTCTGCACGGCGGAAAGGCAATACCGTTACCCGCTCAATTACGGCTCGGTGCGTCCGCCGTCGGCGCAATGGACGGTAACGGGGTCGGGCTGTTTGTTGCTGACGGACGAAGATATACCGAACATGCCTAAAATTTCGGCGTTTTGCCCCGGAACGATAATTGATATGGGTATCAGCGATATAAACAATATGGGCGCGGCTATGGCACCTGCGGCGGCAGACACGTTGAAGAAGTATTTCAGAGACACAAAGACCTCGCCGGACAGTTACGACCTTATTCTGACGGGTGACCTCGGAAGTATCGGGCACGAACTTGTCAAAACGCTTCTCGAAAGGGAGAATATCTCTCTCGGAGCAAATTATCTCGATTGCGGAATGATGATTTTTGATGCTGACAATCAGGACGTTCACGCGGGCGGTTCGGGGTGCGGCTGTTGCGCAAGCGTGCTTGCAGCATACGTTTTACCGCAAATGCAGGCGGGACTTTATAAAAATGTTCTCGTTGCGGCGACGGGCGCGCTGATGAGTCCGACAACAAACCAGCAGGGCGAAAGCATTCCCGCGATTTCACACCTGATAAGGCTGACGATTTAGGGGCGTTTGAAAATGGCTTATTTATGGACTTTTTTGTTCGGAGGACTTCTGTGCGTCATAGGGCAGATACTTCTCGACAAAACAAAACTGACGCCCGCGAGAATCCTTGTCGGATATGTTGTAGCGGGCGTTTTCCTCGGTGCGGCAGGACTATATAAACCGTTTGCCGAATTTGCGAAAGCGGGCGCAAAAGTGCCGCTGACGGGCTTTGGTTTTGCGCTTGCCGAGGGAGTAAAAAATGCGGTTGACGAAAAAGGCCTGCTCGGCATCTTTACGGGCGGGCTGACGGCGGCTTCCGCGGGAATTTGCGCGGCGATAGTTTTCGGGTGTCTTGTTGCATTGATATTCAGATCCCGAAAAAAATAAATTCGGAAATGTATGTTTTTCCTTTTTCACAAAAACAAGAGCGACGGGACTTTGCCTGCCGCTCTTATTTACTATCAGTCTATGTTTATCTTAATTTTGAAGCCTTCGCCGTAAATACCCTGATTCGATTCGGGCTGAATGATGATGTAAAACTCGCCGTTGTGCGGCACTTCATATTCAAAAGTGCTGCTTTCCGTCTGACCTATCATATTAAGATACGATGCGGATTCATCATATCCGACCTTGTAAATATTGTAGTGCCATACGTCGGACATATCGCCCGCTATGTTCAGCAGCAATTTGCCGTTTTCATAAGTGCAGGTAACGTTTTCGACTTTTGACGGAGCGCTGTCGCATCTCATCTCGTAAGTCGAGCCGAGATCGCGTTTCTGCCATGACGAAAACGGAGAACCGGTTCCCGCTTTGTATATCTGTGCGCCCTCTTCTGTGTTTATATACTTTTTGGTTGATTTGTCAAACACTTTGAACGAGCTGTCCGGGAAAGACGAATAATATTTGTTATCCGCAAATTTATACCATCTGAGAGGTATGGGTACTCTTATCCAATAGAAGTCCGAAATATTGTCTTCCGCCCGCAAAACGATATGGTTTGAGACAAATTCGTTTTTCTCCCATTTAGGTATGCCGTTATCTGCAATACATCTGAAAACGCAAACATTGGGATTTGTGTGAAGAATAAGATTGTCATAGATGCGGCAGTTGATTACGGAGAAAACTTCTTCCGTCAAAGGCCAGCTTCTGTCAATATAGTTGCTGACGCCTATTGAGGCATTATGATTGGTCGCACCCTGACTGTCTTCTATCCTGTTATGTGCTATAATGCTGTTCTGGGTTGCCATTGTTCCAATTCCGTCACCGAGGCAATTATAGCAAAGATTGTATTCAACGGTTATGTTGTCGGTGTTCCAGTCAACATCTATACCCATCGCATCAAACCGCGAACCTGCTGCATATATATCATAAACGACATTGTATCGGCAGACAGAGTATTCACTTGTGATATACATAATACCGCATTGACCGTCAATCCCGCCGCGCTCCGTTGCGATTCCTGTCTGATAAACAAGGTTTCTGTCCATGGTGCAATTCACACCGCCCATGATATACATACCTATCTGACCGATATGATGAACGGTATTGCCGTCTATGTGGATATCCGAAATCTTTTTGCGTGCCGTGCGGTCATAATCGTCATTGTCGGGAACTGTTCCGCTTGCAATTATACCGACACGTCCGAAGTAACTGACATCGTTTTTGAGAATATGTACGCCGGTAAGACTTTCTTTGACAGTACCGTCCCATCCGCCAACACTTATGCCGTATGCGTTCGAGTCCGCGTCGGGATATTCGCCGCTGAAATCATAGGCACGAAGAACATTGTTGACGATGTAAATGTCGTGATAACTTTCTTCTCTTGCCACTCCGACACCGTAACCTATGCCGGTCACGCGCGTTTCGTTGTGTGCGGAACTTGACGCATAAGCATTCACCTGCAAATCTCTTATGACGACACCCGACGAGTTCTGAACATTTATAATGTTTCCTCCTCGCAGGATCTCGTTTCCGTTCGTTATAACGGGTCGTTCGTCACCGTCGCCGTATGATGCAAAAGTTATGGGATTCTCTTTTGTTCCGTCAAGGTTTGAATAGGACAAACTACCTGTGAACGTATCGCCTTTCTTGAAAAGCACGGAATCGCCCGCTTTGAGCGAAAGCGAAGACGCTTTTGAAAGTGTTTTTATCGGGGTTTCGGGTGTCAACCCGTCGTTTGAGTCGTCGCCCTCCGAGCTGACATAATACACGGTGCCGCCCTTTGACACGGGATACAACTGTTCTTCACCGAGGTTTTTATCCGTAAACGCATATACGGCTGAAGCCTCTTTGCCCGCAAGGTCGCTGTAACCTTTTTTATTGCCTATATTCACTCTGATTTTCATTCCCTCACCGTAAATACCCTGATTCGACTCGGACTGAACGATAATGAAAAAGTCGCCTGTATACGGTACGTCATATTCAAAAGTGTTGCTTTCCGTCTGACCTATCATATTGCGATATGACGCGGATTCATTATATCCTACTTTGTAAATGTTGTAATGCCATACATCGGACATATCGCCAGCTATATTCAGCAGCAACTTGCCGTTTTCATAAGTGCAGGTAACGCCCTTGACTTTTGACGGTGCATCATCGCTTCTCATCTCATAAGTCGAACCGAGGTCGCGTTTCTGCCACGATGAAAACGGAGAGCCCGCGCCCGCCTTATATACCTGTGCGCCCTCTTCAAAATTCAAATACTTCTTTGCAGTTCGGTCGGAAGCCTTGAACGAAGTGTCAGGCGAAACGGAATAGTATTTGTTCTCGGCAATTTTATAAAATTGAAGGGAAGAATTTATATTTACCCAGAAGTATGTCGAGGGATCGACGTCCGCTTTCAATACTATATGGTTACCGACAAATTCGCAACCGGTGAATTTTTTATTGCCGCCCTCATGGAAGGCTCTGAATGCGGGAGCCGATCTGGTTGTCTGATATATAAGGTTATCATAAATATGGGCACCGAACACATCGCCTCCCCAATTACCCAATGTGAGTGACCCTGTATGGTTTGTGGCACCGAGGTTGCCTTCCAATCGGTTATGCGCTATCGTACTGTTCAGATTTGACAGAGTTCCGATACCGCTGCCGAGGCAATTTGATATGTAATTATATTCAAGCGTTATATAATCGGTCTTCCAGTCAATGTCAAATCCCATTCCGTCAATGCCTGCGCCCGCGTCATAAGCATCGTATATAATATTGTACCTTGCGGAGGAATGTTCACTTTTTATATACATCATACCGCACTGACCGTCCATAAAAGCGCGTTCCTTGACTATACTTGTCTGATAAACGAGGTTTCTGTCCATTGTGCAGTTCTTGCCGCCGCAGATATACATGCCTATCTGACCGATATGGTGAACGGTATTACCGTCAAGGTGAACGCCCTTGTAACATTTGCGGATGTTTTTGGAATAAGTGTCGTCATCATCGGAATCCTGTGAATAGTCACCTCTCATTTGGATACCGTTAAGTCCGACATAACTTACATCATTGTTAAGAATATATATATCCGTCGCATAATCCAATGTTCTATTTGCCCAAACATAACCGGTAATTCCGTAAATGTAAGAATCCGTGTCGGGATATTCGCCCGTAATATCATGTCCCCGAATAATATTGTTTACGATATAAATATCAAGATTCGGATTGTCTATTGCTTTTTTGTATTCATAAGCAATACCTCTTACTGCAGGACTGCCATGAGCAGAACTTGACGCATAAGCCTCTATCTTAAAATCTCTTACAACAACACCGCGGGAGTTATAAATGCCGACAATATCTCCTCCTCGCAAAGTTTCATTCCCGTTTGTAAATATGGGACGATTGTCACCCTCTCCGTAAGACGCTATCGTTATCGGATTCTCTTTTGAACCTTCAAGATCCGAATAATGCAAGTTGCCGACAAACGTATCGCCTTTTCTGAAAAGCACGGAATCGCCCGCTTTGAGCGAAAGCGAAGACGCTTTTGAAAGGGTTTTTATCGGTGTTTCGGGCGTTAAGCCGTCGTTTAAGTCGTCGCCGTCCGCGCTGACAAAATACATAGTACCGCCTTTTGACACGGGGTACAACCGTTCCGCCTCGAGACTTTCATCAACAAATGAATACTCGGCGGAAGCGCCCTGCCCCGCAAGGTCTATGTACTCGACATTTCTGACGATTACGGAACAGCCCGAAAGCAGCCCCGCCATACAGCAGACCGCAAGCACGGCGGCAATCAATACGATAAGTTTTCTCTTCATGTTTTTCTCCCGAACCTAAAATGTTCTGTCAATGGGGTGAGGTTATTTTACTGTTTAATTGTTTTTTATCTTATATTTCCGCAAGACCGCTTTATGTGCCTCTGTCACGCGAAAACTTTCGATCGCTTTTTGAATAGTTTTATTGTGCGTCCATATGTCGAGTTTTTTGCCTGCTATGAAAAGCAGCGTTTCTTCGTAATTCTTTGCAAGCGCGGTTGCAAAATACCACGCAACACCCATTCTGACGTAATATTCATCGGAACGTATCGCGGCGATTTGCTCGGCATATTCGACTTTGAAATTCTCTCCGAGAAAGAATTGCATAAACATATTTACGCCGCACCGAACGGTATATGTTTTATCCGATTTGAGCCATGCGGTTGCTTTTGCCGCAAGCACTTCAAGATTTTTTGCAAGATTTTTCGGGCTTATCGCGTCGCAGGTCGCCCAATTATCGACAAACGGCAGAAAAGCGTCGAGACGGTCAATAATCGCGGCGGGATCTTTCAAGTTGGAGATAAGAAGCCCGTGGAGCGTATTTTCTTCCAGATAAACGTGAGGTAACGAGTTCAGAAATTCGGTCTCGACCTCGCTTGCTCGCAGTCCTTTTGCATAAGCGCGAAGAAGCGGAGCGCGGACGCCGATAATTTTTTCGGGCGCTGTGGTGGGTATGAGTTTTCGTGTAAACTCGGCGAACTTATCATCTTTCATCGCAAGCAGATACGCTCTGACTTTTTCCGTTGAAACCATAGGTTTCTCCTTATATCACTAAGTATCACTATTATACAATAAAAGCATCGGAAAGTCAATATGATTACGACATATTAAATAAGGCAAAAGCATAAACATTATCAAAGGTCAGGCTGAGCATACACAGCCGAAGTTAGGAGTTTTGGAAAAATGAAGAAATACATATCTTTCATTCTGACTTTTATATTCGTGTTTGCGCTGCACATCAAAGCGACGTTTGCGATCTCGGCGCAGAGCGCGATAACGGTCAACGCGGTTACGGGAAACGTCATATACGAAAAAAACGCGGACGCGAAACTTCCGCCGGCAAGCACGACAAAAATAATGACAGCGATAATCGCGATAGAAGAAGCCGACCCCGAAAAGGTCTGCACGGTATCGGAACGGGCGGCAAATGAGGGCGGCTCGCAACTCGGTCTGATAAAAGGCGAAAAAATAAAAATGAAAGACCTACTTTCCATGCTGATGCTCCGTTCCGCAAACGACGCGGCTGTTGTGATTGCCGAAAATGTTGCGGGATCCTCGGAAAAATTTGCCGAAAAAATGAATGAGAAGGCGGCGGCGCTCGGACTGACGTCAACGCATTTCGTCAACCCCAACGGAATGCCCGCGGACGGACACTACACAACGGCACGGGAGTTGGCAAAGATAGCCGTATATGCACTAGACAACACAGCGTTCAGAAATCTTGTTTCGTCAAAGAGCCGACATCTTGAATACGGGAACATAACGATAACAAACTCAAACAGACTGCTTTCGTCCTACGACGGCGCGATAGGCGTTAAAACGGGTTTCACCAAGGCGGCGGGGCGCTGTCTTGTTTCCGCGGCGGAAAGGGACGGCACGGTGCTTGTAAACGTCACGCTGAACGACCCGAACGACTGGCGCGACCATGCGGCGATGTTTGACCTCGGCTTTTCGGTTTCAAGTCGATATGTGCTTTACAAGCAGGGCGAATACACGATAAGACGCGACGCGCTGAACGGCGACGGACAAATAATCTTTGCCAATGCGAAAACGATATATGCATATTCCTGCGCGGGGAAAACGGTTGAACCGAAAATAACGGAAAACCTGCTTCCCTGTTACTTTGCGCCTTACGAAAAAGGAACAAAAGGCGGAGAACTTGTCCTCGATTACGGCGGGAGCGTTCAAAAGATAGAACTTTATGCCGTAAACGACGTGGGAGAACTCGAAGAGGAGAAATCGGGAACGGAGAGATTTATATATTATCTTTCGCAACTTTTCAAAAAGGTCTTGCCATAATGAAAATTTTGGTGTATAATGTAAGTTGTGATTAAGTATATCTGAAAAGGACGCATTAAATTTGAGAATTCATAAATTCATAGCGGAGAGCGGCTATTGCTCACGGCGTGCGGCTGAGGAACTTGTCCGTGAAGGCAAGGTCTTTGTCAACAAAAAACCCGCAATAATCGGTCAGGACGTTGACCCGGAACGAGACAGCGTTTTCTGCGACGGACACAGACTGCATCTGAAAGTTGCGAACAAGAGATATTTTATCTTTTACAAGCCGAGAGGCGTTATAACAGCCATGAAAGCACAGGACGACAGAAGCGTTGTGGCAGACCTTATCGGAGGAATAAAGGGACGCGTTTACCCCGTGGGAAGACTGGACAGAGACTCCGAGGGACTGCTGCTTTTGACAGATGACGGCGAGACCGCGCAAAAACTTACTCATCCGTCGCATGAGATAGAAAAAACATACAGAGTAACGGTCAAGGGCGACCCGTCGGACGAACAGTTGGATACGCTCCGCAACGGCGTAACGCTTGACGACGGAGATGTAACACAGCCTGCGCAGGTCGAGATACATGCACAGAAAGACGGAAAAACGGTTCTGCACATAACCATTCATGAGGGCAAGAACAGACAGATAAGAAGAATGTGTGACGCTGTCGGGCTTGAAATCCATCTGCTGAAACGAATCGCTGTCGGAAATCTTTCGCTCGGGCATTTACAGCCGGGAGAATACAGACCGCTGACGACAAAAGAAACGGAAGAATTGCTTACGTCGGTCGGCATAAATCCCGCAACAAAAATAATTAAAAAGCCGCAGGACGTCAAAAAAAGCGACCCCGCGGCGCAGAAATACGCGCAAAGACAGAGAAAATCGACGAAATCCGTTTATGAGAAACGCTTTCTTAAACAGTTCGGCGACAAGAAAAAGAAAAAGTAAAACAAAGGGTGATACAAATGCAAAAAACTTACAAAATGAACATTGCGGGACTTGAAAGAGAATTGCCTCTCTGCCCCGTCAGCGACAGTCTTGATATCGCGGCGTTTATCATCTTCGGCGACGTTGAATTGACCGTCAAATGCGCGGAAGCGCTCATTCCCCTGCTTCCCGAACACGATATCATGCTGACGGCGGAAGCAAAGTCCATTCCGCTTATTCACGAGCTTGCGAAGCAGCAGGGCGAAAACGAATACATAATCGCAAGAAAAGGCGAAAAAGTATATATGCCCTCCCCGATAAGCGTCAATGTCCGCTCTATCACGACGCAAAGAGTTCAGACTCTCTATCTCGGCTCGGACGAAGCGGAAAAGATGAAAGGCAAACGAGTTCTTATCATCGACGACGTTATCAGCACGGGCGAATCGCTCAAAGCGCTTGAGGCGCTTGTAAGCAAAGCGGGAGGCAAAACCGTCGGCAGAGCCGCTGTTTTGGCAGAGGGCGACGCGGCGGACAGAAAAGACATCATCTTCCTTGAAAGACTGCCCGTTTTTCCCAAATAATCAAATATAAAGTTTTATCTCCCGCATTTCGATGCGGGAGATAAAACTTTATAAAGGGAAAACAATGTAGGCGGCTCTGCATGAGGTTATGCCGTCAGTGTTGCGAACACAACCCTGCCGACCACGAAAACCACTGCCGACAGGATAATAAAAATCAGAACAAAGGTATTGACTTTTTCCCTCCAACGCATCGCCAGAATCACGGCGTCTGCAACTGCGGCTATAATCATGGGTATCCAACGCAAAAGGTCGCTTCCCTGCCCCGTAAACAGGTCTCTAAGCATCCACGTAAAGCAGGCGACCAGCGCCAGCGCCGCAAGAGCCTCTGTTACGTGAAAAAGCGCGGCGCGGTAGATTTCCGAGCGGTACATAACGGGAATTGCCATTGAAAACACCGTCAGAAAAGCAAGCGAATACCAAAACATAAACGGGTGTACCGCGCCCGACGAGGTCTGCGCGGTACGCAAAATCATTGCGGCTATCAGCATGCCGTATGAGGCAAACTGAACGGGAGCTATCGTATGCTCCGTATGCATCATACCCGACACAAGAATAACACCGGCGGTGACGGTCAGCATAGTGTAATCGGGAACGACATCGGAATTGACAAGCGATTGCCAAAAGCCTTTGTTGCCGAAAATCAGCAGCAAAACGGCGGCGACAAGAGAAAGCGCCGTCAAAGTATTGACAAAACCGTCAAAGCCCGTGCGGTACAGATCGGAAAAAGACGAGCGGCTGATGCGCACAAGACTTTGCGCACGCTCGGCGAAGAGGATAAAAAAATATCCGAGGAAAAACCATGAAATGACGGGATACAAAGAGGAATTTTGTAAAGCAGGCATAGTCGCACCTTCCTTTCGGCATATTTCAGCGTTGAATGGCCGTGATTTTTTACAAGACGTTGCCGCCGATAAAAACTTCGGGGCGCGCTTGATTTTTCCGACGTTTTCAAAATCATAAAAGCTCGGTAAAATCGGAAACATATCTATCGCAAAGGTTTTTCATTTCCTCGGCGTAAGGTTCGGACGGGTCACAGATTCCGACGACGGAAATTCTCGCTTTCGCGGCGTTTACTGCGGCATAAAAGGCGTCTTCGAAAACGACTGCATCCGACGCTTCGGTCTCAAAGTCGGAAAGAACTTTCAAGAACGAGTCGGGAATATCTTTTCCGAGACCGAGTTCTCGGGTGGAATAAACTCGTTCAAAATACCCGTCAAGACCGCAGCGTTTGAGAGGCGCGGTTATAAACGGCGTTTCGTTTGCGGTCAGAATACACATACGAACGCTCTTTTTTCCGTATTTTTCAAGAAATTCGGGAACACCTTTTCGCGGCAGCGCCTTGCTTATATAATAATCGCGAACATTGTCCTCTATCCACTTGAATATCTCATCAGATGTCATTTCGGGACAGTAATTGTCGTGCAAAAACTCTGCGGCGGCATACAGTGTCGGCATTGAGTTGAGCCTGTCGGTCAGTCCTTTTTCGGGTTCTCTGCCGACATATTCGACGAACGCTTCGCCAAAGCCCGTCCATGCGCCCATGGTGTCAAAAAGTGTGCCGTCAAAATCAAATATAAACAGTTTTTTACGTTCAAAATCAATCAAAAACAAATACGACCTTTCCGTTTTCGAGTTTCAGGTATGCGTCAAACGGTTTCCCGTTCTTGGAAATGAACCCTCTTATTTTGGACGTTTTGCCGTTCGTCAGCAAAAGTTTCATGTTGGAAGCAGAAATAATGCGTCCGCAAATAACGTTTCTGACGGTGAACTTGCACCCGTTATCGCGATAGCCGCGGCAGCCGTAACCGAACTTCGTTCTTGCGACATCGTTGCCGCAAAGAGGACATTTGCCGACAATATCGCCGAAAAAGCCGTCATCGGTATCCGTTTCGGGCGGCTGAGGAGTTCTCACTCCCGCAAAGACTTCGGCAATCTCTTTTTCGGCAAGTCCGACGCTTTCGGGAACGGTCATCTGACCGTGAAAGACCTTTTTGAGCGCTTTGCCGAGTTCGGAAGTCTTATATTTATCCATGCTGATATTCATTCGTGTCAAAGCCTCGATGAGATATTCTCCGTCGGGCAATATGGTGTAAACATCTTTTTTCAGCAATATATACTTTGTGTTGCAGGCGTTTTTGATTATACCTGTGCGGGTCGCCTCCGTGCCGAGTTCAAGTCCCTCGAAAATGGCGCGGTATTCTTCCGTGTCGTCTTCGTTTTCGCTTTCCTGCGCTTTCGCTTTTTCTTCTCTGAACGGGTTTTTCAGATAATTGTTCAGAGTTTCTATCGTATAGTGTTTCGGCGGCGTGGTCTCTTTTTCAACAGGATTGAAATCAACATTCACGCGGTCGCCTTTTTCGAGGCGAGGCAGTATCTTGTCCTGCTTTCCGTATTCGTCAAAGCGAGTCCAGCCGGGTGTAACGATAACTGTGCCTTTGAGCGAAAAGTCTTCAAGACCGCCGACATTTATCTTTATCTCGGTTTTCTCGGCGACGCATTCTTCGGAGCAGAACACGGCGACAAAACGGCGCATAACGGCGGAATATACCTGTTTTTCCGCAGGCGAAAGTTTTGAAGCGTCGGGAATCTTATATGTCGGAGTAAGCGCGGAGTGCGACTCTATTTTCGAATCGTCGAAAATGGTCTTTGCGTCCTTGAATTTGACGGGATAACCGACCGCCGCAACATTCGCGATTATCTTTTTTATCTTATCTTTTTCGGCTGTTGCAAGATATTCGGAGTTGGTTCTCGGATATGTCAGATAGCCCTCTTCGTAAAGTTTTTGGACTATTGCAAGGCTGTCGTCCATTGACATCTTGTACTTTTTACCGAGGAAATTCTGCAATTTTGAAAGCGAATACAGTTTGCCGGGAGCAAGTTTGTCTTTTTTCCTCTTGACGTCTGTAACAACGGCATCTGCCGCATTGTATTTTGCGCAGAGTTCTTCCGCTTTGGAAAGTTCGTCTTTCGTGAACTTCTTTTTTGAGTTCAGTTCTACGACCTGTCCGTTCGTTTCAGCCTGCGAACGAAGCGCATAATACTTTTCGGGAACAAAATTGCGTATCTGCATATCGCGGTCGTATATCGCCTTTACAACAGGCACGATAACACGTCCCACACGCAGAAGTGTGCCTGTTTTAAGTGTCGCAAATCTCGTCAGATTGACACCGTAAAGCCAATCCGTATATGTGCGGGCATAGCCCTCGTTCGCAAGATTTTCGTATTCGGTCTCTTCTTTCATCTCCGAAAGTGCGGAGCGTATCGTTTCGGGTGTCTGGTCGGGCAGCCACAGGCGCAGCAGTTTTTTGTTCCGAACGCCCGCGTGAGTTATGCAGAGACGGACTATTATTTCGCCCTCTCTGTCTGCGTCTCCCGCGTTGATTATATCGGAGACATCTTCGCGCAAACAAAGCGTTTTTATGGTCTCAAACTGTTTTTCGACGCCAGAATCGACTTTTTTTGTCGCGTCTTTTCGCAGGTTGAAGCGGAATTCTTTCGGGAAACACGGAAGCGTTGCCATTGTCCACCGCGTCGAGCCGTCTGGATTGGGAGAATAATCATCTATGTCAGCCAAAGAAAACAAATGACCGAACGCCCAAGTTACAAGATACTCCCCGCCGTAAAAAAAGCCGTCTCCCCTGCGCATTTTATAATCGTTAAACGACTCAATGCCCGCAACGATGTTGCGCGCAAGACTCGGTTTTTCGGCGATGATAAGTTTCATTTCCATACCCTTTGCTTCTTTTATGCGCAGGCAGAGAATACTCAACCCGACCGCATAACGGCATCATTTTTTATTACACAGTTATTATATTATAATACTTTCGGAGAAAAAAGTCAAGGATAAAACGGAAGAGGAAAAAGACCTCATACGCAATAAAAAACTCCCTGCCGAGAGCATTTATGAAAAAAACCGAAAAAGTATTGAAATACATGTCGTTTTATGGTAGAATAAAATGAATACGCAAACTATGACTTATTGAGAGGAGGCGTCCGAAATGAGCGGAAAGAAGAATGCAAAGATGTATTTTGCGGGAGCGGTCATATTGGCAGTTGTTGCAACAGCCGTTGCTTTCACGCTGTTCTTTGTATCGGGCAATGACGGAATATACAGCAAGATCTCCGCAGAAAACTCCTCTCAAAACGAACAGCCGCCGCAAGCGGACGTTCCTGCGCTTTCAGAGTTCAAAACGGTTGAAGAAATGCAGCAAGCGATAGACAAATATACGCAGTATCTCGCGTCCGACCTGCTTGAACTCGTAAACAACGAAAACGCAGTAAGAGAAAAAGATCTTGACCTTATTTCGGTCTCGGGCTTTTCCGACATAAAACTTGAAAGAGAAGCCGCAGAAAAACTGAACGCCTTTATTGCACAAGCAAAACAGGACGGCGAAACCATAACGGTATTTCGCGGCTACACAACGGCGGAAGAGCAGCAGGAATACTATGACGCCGAATACAGAAAGAATCAGGGCGCGGGATATACAAACGACGAAATGGCGGAGCAAAAAACACTCCGCTCGGAAGCCAAACCGGGATACAGCGAATATCAGACGGGGCTTGCAGTTTCAATAGGCGAAACATCTTCGACGGAAATTTCCGTTGTCAAGAACAGTTCGTTTTACAAGTACGCAACGGAAAATATATGGAAATACGGCTTTATTCTCAGTTATCCCGAAGATAAGACCGCTGTTACGGGGCATTCGTTCGAACCGTGGCATTTCCGCTATATCGGGGATTCGGAACAGGCGCAGTTCATAATGAAAAACGGAATGTGTCTGGAAGAATACAGGGACTATCTTACAAGCAGAATAGAGACCTTGAAAAAGAATATAGAAGACGAAAACTCCAAAAAGATAGGAACATACAATAAATAAAAAATTTTTCGCAAAGTAAAATGCTCTCCCGTTTTTCGGGAGGGCATTTTTTTACACTATAACAGTTGCAGGAACGGTATCACCGTAGAATATTGGTTGATTCCCTCGCCCGAATTGGGGGTGAGGAACGAAAATGCCATATCGGCAAGGAAGCAAACCACAAGGACTGTGCATACGATGTATCTTACGGGTTTCGGGATTTTCGAGAACAGATTGTCGAGCGCAGGAGCGATGAAATACACGAAAAGACTTCCCATTATGCCGAACAGCAGTATTCCGATGAAGCAGATTCTTCCGTTCAGATTAAGGAACATATCGCTGTAATCCCACCACTTTTCGTGGTACATTTTTTCAAGGAAGAAACTTGTTGCGTATTCGACAACCGAGCAGACGCCGCAGATAATAAAGAATGTCAGAATAGGCTTTTTGAGCCATCGTCGCAGGAAGATTATCGCCGCCATGGCGCCCGTGCCGTAAATCGGAAGCCACGGACCGTACATTGTTCCGCGATTTACGATAATACCCTTTTCGGCAAACGTCAGACATATTTCCCATATCCAACCGACAAATGCGGCGGAAAAGAAGAGCAACAGCATTTTATCAAAGGTGTAACGGCGTTCGGGGTGCAACGAACGGTGAACAACTTTTGTTTTTGTGCCGGGGGCAAGCGGATATGCGTCCGCAGGATACGGACTTTCCACAGGCAAAGGCGCGTTCAAGGCGCGGTCGATAAATAATTCGTTTTTCGGTTTGCCGTTCAGAACGGCGTCCGCGCGCAGATCCATATAATACTCTGTCTTTGTGCCGGTATAATATGCGTTGACGTAGAAAATATTGAGCAGTCCGACGGTGAGCAGACCGAGAATACGCCACCCTACGAAAGACAAATCAAGCGTAAACGCGCGCCATTTCTGCCCTTTCATCATCTGTTTTGAAAGCGCAAACGCCTCTTTTGCCGTGACGGACGGATTTTCCGCAAGTATGTACGGTATCATCGAATATTCGTAATGTTTTATAATACCGCCTACGATTGTCAGCCACCAAAGGAATGAGAATATCTCTTTTTTTAGCATGACCCATACGACACGGGGCACGCTGTGTTGACGGAACACGAAAAATGTTTTGATTATTCTTGTTTTATATCGGCGCGCTTCCAAAAAATACCGTTTTTCGCCGACGCGGAGACTTGCCGAAATAAATATGTCGTACGCGATTTTGACAACAAACCCGATAAGAAGCCCTATGCCGACTATCACCGTGTTTGAGGAAGCGAACATTATCGCGCTTCGGGCGATGTTGAGTATTGCGCTGTCGGAGTCAAACGTATGCTCAACAACGACCTGCACTCCTTGCTTTACGACGGGGCTGATGCCTTTTATCGAATCAATCCCGTCAATAATGCCGTCAAGCTTTCTGATTATCTCATCTCTTACCTTATCTACCGCGGCATCCTGTTTTTCGGTCTCGGACGAGCTGGTCAGCGAGCCGATGGAAAACATCGACGAATAAAGTCCGGCGACAACGGCGACAAACAGACAAACGACAACAAGCCGCCAATAATTGAATCTTATTGTCTGTTTTGCGCCTTTTTTCAGTTGCTTGAACGATTGCATTTTCAATCCCCTTTTGCATATACTTCGGCGATACTCTTCGCCTGCTTTTCTATTTCTTCTCTCAAACTTTCGGGAGCCAAAACCTCGATACGGGAACCGAATTGCATAAGCCATCCGATAAGCGGCGGTCCGACATAAGTTTCGAACCGTGTGGTAAACGTGCCGTCCCCGTTATCGGTTATCCCGACATCCGTTCCGAATTTGTCGTAAATGACACCGACAAGGTCATTGGATGCTTTGAGGCGAACATATATCCGCTCACAGGCATACATTCCGAAAACGCGTGTTCCGTATTCCTTTATATCCATACCGTTCGGCAGAGGCAGTCGCGCGGCGTCGGAAAGCGTGACGTTTTCCATTTTGTCCACGCGGAAATGAGACACTTTCCCGGGGTGTTTTTCATCGTAGGCAAGGCAGTAATAATTTTCATCGTCCCACGCAAGCGCGTAAGGACTGACAGTTCTCATATCGCCGCGATAAACGCGAACGGGAACGCCCTGCGGAGTTTTTGACGCTCCGTAATTAAAATAACGGAAATTTACCTGTTTATCTGCGGCTATCGCGTTATGAAGAGCGTCTACATTGTAATAAATACTCTCATTACCGGTCTTTGCGCGGTCGTTGAAAAATATCTGTCGCCTTATCTGTCCCGAAAGAGAACGCGATGTCAGCGTTCCGAGTTTTGAAATAAGAACGTCGGACTTTTTCTGCGTTATGAACTTTGCGGAAGCGACCGCGTCGGCAAGCAGTTTCAATTCGGCAAGTTCGAAATCTCTTGCGCCGATATAATATCCGTAACTCACACCGCCGCCCTTGACGCTTACAATATCCATACCGAAAAGACGCAGTTGCTCTATGTCGTCGTAAACGCTCTTGCGTTCAGCCTTTATTCCCTGTTCGGAGAGTGACGCAAGAATTTTTTCCATAGTCAACGGGTGTTCTTCGTCGCTTTCTTCCAAAAACAAACGTGCAAGATACATTATTTTCAGTTTTTGAAGCGCGCTTTTTGCCACGGAAGACACCCCACTTACGGCTGTTTTATCATATATTTTTTCGATAAATGTCTATGCAGAGTTATTATACAATATTTTGTCACATTTGTAAAGACTTTGCCGAAAATAAAATATTTACAACATACTTTTGTCACACATCTTAATTGACAAGAATTTTCGGACGGCGTATAATATATTTATAGTATAAATATTCAATGCAAGGAGTTATTGTAAATGGAAAGAGTTTATAATTTTTCCGCAGGGCCGTCGATGATGCCCGAAACGGTACTTAAAAGAGCGGCAGACGAAATGCTGAACTGCAACGGAAGCGGTATGTCCGTTATGGAAATGAGCCACAGATCAAAGGCTTTTGAAGAGATAATCAACGGTGCGGAAGCGACGCTTCGCGAACTTCTTAATATTCCCGACAACTACAAAGTGCTTTTCCTGCAAGGCGGCGGTTCGACGCAGTTTGCCATGATCCCGCTCAACCTGATGAAGAAAAAGAAAATAGATATATGCGTAACCGGTCAATGGGCTAAAAAAGCGGCGCAGGAAGCGGAAAAATACGGTCAGGTACACGTTGTCGCATCGTCTGCGGATAAAACTTTCAGTTATATTCCCGAACTCGATCCCGCAACGTTTGACACGGACGCGGACTACTTCTACATCTGCCAGAACAACACAATATACGGAACGCATTACTCAAAACTGCCCGAAACAGGCAACGTTCCTCTTGTTGCAGACCTCTCGTCCTGTATTTGTTCCGAGCCGATAGACGTTTCTAAATACGGGCTTATCTTTGCTGGCGCACAGAAGAACCTCGGTCCCGCAGGCGTGACGATAGTCATAATCAGAGAAGACCTTATCTCCGAGCCGATGGAATTCACTCCGACGATGCTCCGTTACGACATTCACGCAAAGAACAACTCGCTTTACAACACACCGCCGTGCTACGGCATCTATGTGTGCAAACTGATGTTCGAGTGGCTCAAAAACGATATCGGCGGACTTGAAAATATGGCAAAGATAAACCGCAAAAAAGCGGATATCCTTTATTCGTATCTCGACTCTTCAAAACTTTTCAAACCCACGGTACAGGGCAACAGCCGTTCGATGATGAACGTTCCGTTCGTTACGGGTGACGACGAGCTTGACGCGAAGTTTGTCAAAGAAGCCGCGGCGGCGGGCTTTGTCAACCTCAAAGGTCACAGAACCGTCGGCGGTATGAGAGCGTCCATATACAACGCAATGCCTGTCGAGGGTGTTGAAGCGCTTGTGGAATTCATGAAGAAATTCGAAGCGAAAAACGCGTAAACGTTAAAGGAGCAAAAACTATGTTCAAGATAAAGAAACTCAACAAGATAGCGGCGGTAGGCACGGATATTCTCGATGCGGACAAATTCACCTGCGCAGACGATATCGACGCGCCCGACGGTATACTTGTCCGCAGCGCGGATATGCACGAATACCCGCTGAACCCCGAACTCAAAGCCATTGCCAGAGCGGGTGCGGGCACGAACAATATTCCTCTTGACAAATGCGCCGAAAAAGGCATCGTCGTTTTCAACACCCCCGGCGCAAACGCCAATGCGGTAAAAGAACTTGTTATCACTTCCCTGCTCCTTTCGTCCAGAAACATCATCGGCGGCATAGAGTGGGCAAAAACCCTTAAAGGAGAAGCGGACGTCGCAAAACTCGTCGAAAAGGGAAAGAGCCAATTCGTAGGTCCCGAGATAAAGGGCAAAACGCTCGGCGTAATAGGTCTCGGCGCAATAGGCGCACAGGCGGCGGAAGCGGCGTTCTACCTCGGCATGAACGTTATCGGATACGACCCGTTTATGTCCATAGAAACGTTTATGACAAAAATGCCGTTTGCAAAAAAAGTTGACGACGAAAACGAAATATTCGAAAAAGCGGATTATATCACTCTTCATCTTCCGCTCAACCCGCAGACGAAAGAAATGATAAACGCCGAAACGCTTGCAAAATGCAAAGACGGCGTAAGAATCGTCAACCTCGCAAGAGGCGGACTTGTCAACGACGAAGCGCTTGCGCAAGCCCTCGAAAGCGGCAAAGTTGCGTGCTATGTCACGGACTTCCCGAACGACAAAACGCTTGAAATGAAAAACGCGATAGCTATCCCCCACCTCGGTGCGTCCACGCCCGAATCGGAAGACAACTGCGCGATTATGGCGGCGTCCGAAATTAAGGATTTCCTGCTTAACGGCAATATCAAAAACAGCGTCAACTTCCCGAGCGTAAGTTCGGAAAGAAGCACGGGCACACGCTATTGCATCATACACAAAAACATTCCGACGATACTCAATCAATGCACGGCTGTTCTCAGCAACGGCGACCGCAACATCGACCACCTGACAAGCAAATTCAAGGGTGATTACGCATATACAATAGTCGATATGACCGAAAACACAAACGGCGCCATCGGCAAAGAACTTGAAGCCATTGACGGAGTTATCAGAGTTACCGTGCTGTAAAACATAAAAATTTCAGGGGCTGTAAAAAACTTGTGTTTCTTTACAGCCCCACATTTAACATATCCGAAAGGAGGTTTACGTTGTGAAAATCACGGTCACGGAAGACGGCAAAATAATTAAAGAATATCTTCTCGACAACGGCTTTTCTACCTCGCAGATACGCACGCTTAAAAAGACCGAAAACGGCATAACCGTCAACGGAGAACCTTCGACCGTCGGAAGACTTCTCAAAAACGGAGACATTCTCAAACTAAAAACGGAAGATGCCAGCCCGACACCCGTCGAGCCTGCGGATATTCCGCTCGATATTATTTACGAGGACGACGATATTCTCTGCGTCAACAAGCCGAAAGGACTTGCGACGCACCCGCACGGACAGCATACAAAAACACTTGCAAACGCTTTTGTATATAAATATCCGTCGCTTGTTTTCAGACCCATCAGCCGACTTGACGCAAACACGAGCGGTATAGTTCTCATCGCAAAAAACCGCTATGTTTCAAACCTTTTGGCAAGCGAAATATCATGCGGAAGCATTAAAAAAACATATATCGCCATTCTTGACGGCATTCCGCCCGAAAAGACGGGAACGATAAACGCGCCCATAGCGCGCAAAGCGGGCAATACCATAGAACGCGAAGTTTCGGAAAACGGCAAAGAAGCGATAACGGACTATTCCGTGCTTGCCATAGGCGACGGGCACGCGTTTGTCGAAGCGCACCCGCGAACGGGCAGAACGCACCAACTGCGCGTCCATTTTTCACATATCGGCTGCCCGATACACGGCGACGGCATTTACGGCGCGGACGCCGACGACTGCAAAGGACACGTCCTGCACTCCCGCCAACTCTCGTTTATCCACCCGAGAACAAACGAGCGCATAACCGTCACCGCTCCCCCGCCGCAGGAGTTCGCTAAACTTTGCAGGAAATATGGGTTAAATCTTAAAGTTTAATAATAAACAAGAAAATTCTCTCGAATACCAAGCATCTTGTTTTTCTTTTTTCATACTTCTTTTTTTATTATGCCCTTATCATATCAAGGGCTTTTTTTATTTTGTTGAATACCATCTGATTCGGATAATATCGGTAATCGGCAAATATCGAAATACCGTCATTACAGTAATGTTCCAAAATTGCGGCGGCACAGGCAGCGCTCCGAGACTGCCCGTACTCGCATTGGCAGATGATATCCAAACCGTCATCGTGTGCCTGACAGATAAATTCCGCAAGGCTGTCGACCTCCGGAAAGTATGTATCAAATGTCAATCCGTAATCCGCAAGAATGTCGATATCAATGTCGAGAACCGTCGCGGTAAAAATCCGTTCGGGCTTTCCTTTGTAATCAACGGGCGTTGAAATCTCGCCTGTCCGTATGTTCGGCGGGTCATAAAAACTGATTACAGCTGTATCTTTCGGAAAATCATTTTTCAGTAATTCCTCAACCGCTTCTCTCGAATAAATGCTGACTTTCATAATTTCACCTCAACATAAACTGTCGTTACCGAATCAGTAGTTTTTGATGCTTGTCGGGAGAATATGTTATTTTTTAAACATGTGACCATAAACCCACAAAGCCCTGTCTACATCCCGATCTTTGTAATCCGAGCCAAACACAGCTTCCAAATTACACATATATTCCTTCATTTCATTTTTCATAATTTTACAGAATTTTTCACTTGTTTTATCAGGCAGTTGCCTTTCTTTAATGACACCGCCCGGCTTCACTTCATTTACGATAGCGTCAATAGCTTTTTTTGCGAATCTATCATAAATAGGATAAGAGCCCCTTGATATAAAATACATCAAGGTAATAAGATACACCGTTCCGATACCTTTGACACTCTGTTCACGCAACTTACAAAGAACATTTTGCGGGGCTTCTGATACTTCCTTTTCCAAAGACTCGATATTTTTTGAAATATAACTCGATATTTTATTTATATCACATTCACCAATTCTTGGACGGAACACCTTGCCGGAAGTCTCTGCATTGCTCCAATCTTTCGCGTAAACAAACTCCCTTTTCTTTTCACTTTCATAATGCTTGATTTTTCCTGTTTTCCATGCCAAAATATGCACTACATCAATAGCAGTTTTAATGCCATATTTTAAAACTTTTTCAATTTCCTCTTCCGCATATCTGCTGTTTTGTCCAACCCCATTGACAATTCTTTTGTTGCCAATGAAGTAACTGTCACCGTAAATCTTAACAAACTGTTCCTTACAAATCTCTGTTCCGTTAATATCATAAAATTTCATCTTGTATTCTCCTTATATCATTGTTCTGTTGCCTTTTTCTTCTTTGCATATCGTTTATAGAAAACAGCCGTAATCCTTTCAAACTACGGCTGTTTTTCGGATAATTCAATTATTTACGATAAGAAATCTTTGGTTTTATGAAATTGATATCGTTATTGTCTTACCCAATCTTGGGAATATCAACGCTTCTCTTCGAAATAAGTTTTATAAATACATATCCTTTTTACTTTTTAAATATCCCTTTGATCTTATCCACCTGTTGTTTTAATATATCATCTTGAGTATTTGCTTTTTCAAAATCAATTGTTTCCAAATTTCTTTCATTATCCTTAAGCCATTGAGCAATTGTCTTTTTCTTTTCTTCTTCTGAAATTGAATCGTTCTGAATAGATCATAAATCTTTTGCTTGAGATTCGCATTGTCCGCATTAAGTGTCTCCATCTCAGCTGTTGCTTTGTTTCTTCGACGTATTGCCAGAATAAATTCATATATGCAAAAAGCAAGTCCACCTCCCAAGATCAATAAGAAAAATAAACTAACGCCTACCCCTTCTCCAACTATTGATAAAGACATTGCTAAAAGAGCAAAGAAAAAAATCAATATTGAAATAGCAATCATACCAAACAAAAACCAGTTCTTTTTTTTACGATTTTCTTTAATTTCAGACTGAATTTTTTCCAGTCGTTCTTTAATGGAATTGTCAACCGGATGCTCTCCCAGAACAGCATCGTCTATTGAGTTTCCTCCACTCATCAAGCAATCATACTCATTGCCCTCATATTCGTAAAAAATATGATAAACCCCTAAAAAGTAGGTTTTTCGGGACACATCAAGAATATTGCTTCTTACGGACAGGTTTTCATATCTGTTGCCGGGAACATCGCGAGAAGCAACAACACTTATGTCGTTTTGTCCCATATTTTCTGCTTGCGCTTTGGCAGAATCTGCGGATATTTTTTCGTGTATAAGCTGAAAATCGTTGAAGTAGTCCTGCTTGACCTTCATTAATTGGGAATCGTCAAAGCGGTCAATCCAATTGATTAATGATTGCCCCTTTCCCGTCCAAATTCTCTCAGAAAAACATATTGGGTCAACAACCCCGTATGTTTGCTGAACATTGTCAATAACGGTTCTTCTTTTCGTATCATATACCGTTCTTGTCATAGGTTTGCGGTAATGATCAATAGTACGCCCATTTCTAACTTCAACATCTCTTCCGGAACTTTTATGTTCTTTGCCTTGATAATCGATGTATACTGTTTCCTCACGCGCAACCTGATATTCTTCTACATGTTCCCAATAACTCGTTGCTTGCCATTCCGCTTCGCAAGTCACCGAAAAAACAGCTATCGGATAATATTCCTTAACTATTTTAATCAATCTGGCTCTGTACGACACATCCAAAGGCGCTTTTTCATCCTTCATGAGAAGACATAACCAGTCCTGTTTTATCTGTTCCTCATCCCTGAGGAATTTTGTAACAATCAACTTTTCGTCCATTTTTTATTCTCTCCTTTTACTTTTTACTTTTTTCGCATATTCGGTTGCGAGAAGAAAGCAGGTTGTCTATGTTTTCGATTTTTTGGAGCAAATCATCATCTCCGAGTGTCCGGATACTGTTTCTTAAATCATCAATGGCATTTTTAATCACAGCTTCCGATTCTTCGGTTTCAGGAGAAGAAACAGGGTCGCTGTACTTGAATTTATTCACGAGTTTCGCAAGAACAGGTCTGGCTTTCTCGCTTTTGCATAAATCGAGGACATCCGCAATGTCTGTTTGGAAAAACATAACCGTTTTGGTCTCTTCGTATGTTTTGTTGTCGATCTCCTCAATTATATCTCGCGCATTATCGGTTGTGATACAACCGATTGCGGCAGCCCCTCCCAGCAAAACAGAGAGAAGAAAACCAACCCAAAACGGAACGTCAACAAAGGCGCCGATAATATAGATAACAACAGTTAACGCAAGCTGAATTACGACATATAAAACACCTATGCGAAAAACAGGAAATCCGTAAAATTTGCTCATCAAATCTTTCGTATTCTTAAATGCAAGCAAGCAGATATAAGCGCCGGAAGCAATCGAAATCAAGGAAAATGCAAACATCGTCCAAGAAGCGCCGGGCTTCTTAAAAGGTATTATCAAAGTAGTCAAAACAAGAACAGCCGCAATTATACCGAAAATGGCAATCCCTGATTTTTGTCTTTTGTTAAGCTCCATATTAACCCTCCTTTCCGGTTCCGCAGTCAGGACAGAATTTCGAGGTTATATTTTTATGCCCGCAGTTTTGGCAGTCCCAAGACGCAGGAGCAACAGGACGCGGTGACCCGCAGTTAGGACAGAATCTGCTTGTAATACCCTTACAACCGCAAGGACAATCCCAGCCACTGGTAGGTTGAGGACGTTGCTCCGGCTTCCGAGCGCCGCAATCCGGACAGAATCCTGATGTGATGCCGGTTTTACCGCAGCTGCAGTTCCACGTCCGGCTTATTGCCCCGCCGACCGCGCCGCCGATTTGTTTTCCCATATCAACGGAACTGCCGAGCACGGGAGAGATCATATCTTTAGTCGCCCCAATTACAGTTGCCATTGTTCCAAGTTCCAATCCAAGTCCCATAACGCTTCCGAGTGTGCTGCCTATGCCACCTACTCCACCGGAGGCACCAGAAGCAGACGCACCTGAGCCACCATTTCCGCCGCCCGTTCCTGGCAACCCGTGTTGCATCGCCGAAAGACCGATTTCGCGTTGTGTTTCCTGCGCGTATGTATAACCCTTTGCGTGCATTTCTTCTGCTTCGGCTTGAGCCTGAGCCCTGTACGCTTCCGCTTCGGCTGTACCTCTGAGACGGATCGCTTCGGAATCTCCGATTGCTCTTTCTTTAGATGATTCGCCTTCTGCGCGAGCAATAGTAACCATAGCTTCCGCTTGTCCGGGAGCACGCAGGCTTTCGGACTCGCCTTCCGCTTGAGAGCGGATTCGCATAGCATCTGCCTCGCCAAGTGTGCCTATGCGGAGAGATTTTGCTTCAGTCTCTGTATCCGTCAATTTAACGTCTTGACGACCTTGAGCCGCAATCCTTGCAACATCCGCCTCAGCTTTCGTTCTTGTCTTCTCGAATTCGCCTTCCGCCTGAGTGTGCAGAACACCTCGCAGGGCAAAGTTTTCTTCTTCTGCTCTGATTCTTCCCTGAGAGGAACGAAGAATATCTTCACGGAGTTTTTCTTCTCTTGTTTTTACGCTTCTTTCTGCTTCCTGTTTTCTCCAGCGTTCAACTTCTTCATTATTATGAATTCTGATTGTGGTTAGGTTGAAGTGGTTTTTCGGAATTATTAATCCGTATTCTTCAAGGATTCCGTTAAAATCGTTGCGAAGTATATCTGATATGACAATCTTCTTTCCTTCGATATCAAGAACGTTAATCTTATTCTCGATAATTATGTTCGTCATGAGGTCGGAAAGGCGCGCAGTAACTATATCGCGGAATTTTTCGGTTATATACTGCGTCGTATATGATTCCCCGGCACCTAACGGTTCGTTATGGTCAACGCCGGACGATGCGCCGATAATCATATACACAAACTTTCTGACACTCTCATTATCCTCGATTACCTGAACATCCATAGAGCCGCTGATTCCGATATTGATATAGAACTCCATTTCGGGGTTTCTCAAACGAATCTCCGGAACGCCCCATTTTACGTTCAGTCGGTTCGTCCTTACAAAATATACTTTTGAATCAAACGTCAGTTCCGCATCTGTCGGGAATTTCAGTATTTCCTCAAGCAAAGGCAGTTTTTGCGTTTCGAGAATATGCCTTCCCGGACCGAAAACGTCAAGACCTTTACCATTACGGAAAAACAACGCTTTTTGACCTTCGGTTACAATAAGTTGAGACCCAATATTAAAATTTTCTACAGGATGGCGATATATGAAAATATCGTTCATTCCCATATCCCATTTTATTACGCTTGTTTTTCCGCTGTTTTTCTCTTGCTGCAACCGAGCTTGGACGTCTATAACATTTTTGCATTGCGGACATATATATGTTTTGGCGTTTTTGTCTGCGGTCAATGCCGCTTTGCAAGCAGGACAGGTTAGCTTTACCATTTCCGTCCCGGCGTTGATTTTTGCGTGACATACGGGACAGGACGCAGACGCCTTTTTCTTCCTGTCGTAAATGACCTTGTTTCCGCAATGCGGACAAATATCTTCCGCCATTCTTTCCGAATTAACATCGATAACATATCCGCATGAGCATTTTACTTTCTTTTTCGCAAAAATACCGGTTCCCGCTCGGACGGATTTTTTACACGCCGGACATTCGATAATTATATCACTCATTTTTTCCTCCTATTTCTGCACTGAATTAAAATACATATTATAGCAATATTCAGCTTTGTCGGCACAGCCCTCATAGCCGAAACTCTGATCCAACAGTACATATAATACAAGTGCTTTGAAATACTCCTCTTTTTTTTGATAATCGGATGCTTTTGAATACATATCATCAAGCAAATCCCAAGAAAGATATAAATCGTTATAAATCACATCGATTTTTTTTGATATGGCATTGAGCTGATTTTCTGCTGTACTGCTGGCGGCATCAAGTTGCTCCAACATCGACATGATTTCATCGTATTTTTTCTTAAGCTCTTTGGAATAATCAGGTTTATCATCAGATAGTTTTATCACTATGTTTTCGTCAGGGTATTTTTCTACGCCGTCATCGAACTGAATACATGTAACCGTAAATGTGATTTTCAACTGATTAAATCGCGTATTAACCAATTTTTCCGCAGCTGAATTGTCGATTGTGAAATCATATAAGCTCTTTTCTTTATGAACCAAATCCTCAAATTTCACTTGTGTTTCAGCTATCAAACTATTATCTTTATCATAAAACGACAATTTTCCTTCAAGTAATTGAATATCGAGATTGCTATCGGATTTCAAAGAAATTTGCAGTTTATTGTTCGCCCAATATCTTCTAAGTGATTCATCTTCAAATCTGAAATTGATATCTGTATTATATTTTACAGCATTAACTAAACTGGAAATGATAATAACTAGAAGGATTAAAATAAGCGCTCCCGCTCCAGCGAGTATTGCAGTTTTGGTAGTTTTTTTTCTGCTCCTTTGTTTTTTTGTCAGAAGCATTAATTCGTTTGCCCGCTGGACGTTGCCAGAGCTTTGATAGAGAGACAGCGATTTTTTAAACTCATGACAATCAATCAGATTGTCCTTTTTCATTGTAAGCGTACTCTCGCTGCGAGCCTGCATTCTTACCATACATAAGCCCCAATATGCATCCGCATTCCGAGGGTCGAAAGAAAGAATCAATTGATAGTATTTTTGAGCATTGTTCCACTGCGCTGTCTTGAGCAGTAATTTTGCGTATTTGAACAATTCATTTTTAAACACTTCCGGCGCTAAGCTGTGGTAGCCTATCAATTGCCATACAAAATCGCTTTTTGCCGAGGTGGTGGTCTGTTCGGATACTATATATGACAAAAGTTGAGAAACTTCATTATCTGTATTATCGGAGAATTTAAGCAAATGCTCAAAGTCATTTACAATCTTTTCGCAGGGAGAGTCAATTTGCAAATCCGATAAAACCATTTTGTGATTAGCATCCATATTGGACGGATCGACTTTAAGTATTCTTGAATAGTATCTCTGAGATGATACAGGATCGCATTTTGACGCAAATCTGGAAAGATATGATATATATTTGTCAACCTCGTCAGAATTCAAAGTTATCGACAACAAATAATCAAAACTGCGTTTAAAGACTCTTGTAACAGATGTCTCCAAAGCACTATATTTTATATCGATCAACTCTTTTTCTGAATATACAGACGTATTATATGCATACGGCATTGCCGTAGAATACAATGCATAACACATATCATCATTGTAAAAAGCGCTATCGAAAATAACATCCAAGATTTGTCTTGCGAATATCGGAGAGGAATTAGATAGAATTCCGTCGATAGCAATCCTGTCATTTTCTGAAATTGCAGATAGTTTTGCAACCAACTCACGGTCTGAAATTGCTTTATGATTAAGCATTAAGCAAAACCATTTTGCTTCCGCGCATTGATTATCCTCAACTAACAAATTATTTACTTGATCCTGAGCTGCGTTCCATTCACGGGAGAGAAGAAACGTTTTTGCTAAACGTATTCTTTCTTGCTTTTCAAGATTCATCCCTTCTTTATGAACGACAACATCAACATTCTCATCAAGTTTTATCTCTTTAACAGATAGAGTATTGACCTCGATATGTGACGCTTTGTGCTCAATTGTCCCATACTCAATAGTCTTTTTTTCGATCGGTTGATATGTAAAAGGGTTTCCTTCATCGTCTCTCCCGACGGCATATCGGGTACCGCAGTGTTCGCATATGAAATACTTACCGCTTTCTTTAAGTGTTCCGCCGCAACCGGTGCATTCAATTATTTTCATAATACTTCCATCATTCCGAACAAATCTTCAGGTTCGTTTTCCCTTTCCTAATTCTGAAATCCATATCAATCATCTAACGAGTTTTTACATTTGGACAATGAACTTGCATACTTTACGAAGAGCCCCTTTCAAATTTATCTTCCCACACAGCAGAATATCTGAACCCCAGCCGGCTAATATTAAAACAAGCATCTTCAAATTCATCAAAGTGCATATATCTGTAAGTCTTCATAATCATTCTCTATATTGCAGCAATATTGTTCTTTTCGCACTATGCTATTTCGAATAAAATGACAACATAATCGGTATTATGTTACAAACAGGAAAAACGGAGTCTGCATATCGGGCTCTTTGAGCGATAGAAACTACGTGCGCAGAGAATAAAAAGCTTAAAAAGCCGCCCCGAGGACGGCAGTTAAAAATGAAAATAAGAAAACGAGCCTTTTCCGAAACGTCAGAGAAAACGGGACAAAAAGGCTTTGTTTGTATGTTTTTTTTACTGATAATTCAAGGCTTTTTTTACTCATGCAGTTGACAAATTGTTACAGATGTGCTACAATAAGTCCAATAAAAGCATTATGTCGCAGACAGATCGGTTTAAATTGCAACATAATACCGATTATGTTGTTTTCGTCGCCTTTTCGGCGGCGTTTTTTGTTTTCTGGCTATAATATCAGGCGCATATTTTCCATGCGGCGGCGGTGCTCGGTGCCGGTGGAGATGATATATATGCGGGTGGTGTTGATACTGCTGTGCCCGAGAATATCCGCAAGTTTTGCTATATCCTTTTCAATGCCGTAAAAAACGCGGGCGAAAAGGTGGCGAAGATTGTGCGGAAATACTTTTTGCGGGTTGACATTTGCTGCTTTGCATAAAGATTTCATTTCACGCCAGATGTTTGTGCGGTTTATCGGTTTGCCCGCTTTTGTTATAAATATCATACCGGTTTTTATATTCTGCTCTGCGGCATAGCGGAGCAGTTTTTTTCGGAGTTCTTTTACAATAAATATAACGCGCGTTTTTGATTTGCAGTTTACGACCGCTTCGCCGTTTTTTACCGCTTCGACCGTGATATACCGCAGTTCGCTGACGCGGATTCCCGTTCCGCAGATCGTTTGCAGGATAAGTTTCAGCCGTTCGTTGCGTTTTTCGTCCGCGGCGCGGCAGAGGCGCAGATATTCGGGTTTTGTCAGTTCTTTTTCTTCGGAGCAGAACACCTGCCGTTGGATTTTGAGAGCTTTTACTTTTAAGTCATACCAGCATAAAAACGAAAAAAAGCCGTTTATGCTTGCTATCATAGAGTTAACGCTCCGAACGGCATAGTTTTGCTGTATGTGTTTTTTATATGCGAGAACGGATTCTTTCGTTATTTCGTTGTTTTGCATATATTCGGCAAACGCTTTAACGTCGCGGATATACTTTTCTGTTGTTGCGGCGCTCTTTTCCTCCGAAACAAGAAGCGCTTTGAATGCGGCGATCTGCGCGGTTGAGACGATTCGTTTTTTCATTGTGACACCTCTCTGAAATTTTGCATAAAAGTATCCCCCTGACGGTATCAGGGGGAAATAAAATTTAACTTATGATATTCGGTTTTACATATCGTTTGCAACGATGTCTTCAAGGGTCTCGCGGAGAACCGCAAGGGACGTTTTGCCGTTGTTTATCATGGCAACGGGAAGTCTGCCTATGCGGTTGTAGTTGGACGCCATGGAATAGTTATACGCGCCCGTGGTGGCAACCGCGCATATATCGCCGCGGCAAACGGAGGACGGAACCATAACGTGCTCTTGAATTATGTCGCCGCTTTCGCAGCATCTGCCGACGACGGAACACTCCATATCGCATTTTTCGTTCATTTTGTTTGCGATGAACACGGTATACGGGGAGCGGTAAAGCGCGAAACGCGGGTTATCGGTCATGCCGCCGTCAACGGAAACATAGTTTTTGTAACCGGGAATACGTTTGACGGTTCCGACGGTGTAAAGCGTCATTCCCGCGTCAGCGACAATGCTTCTGCCGGGTTCGAGACGTATGGACGGCAGATCAATGCCGAGCCCCGCCGCGGTCGCTTTAAGAGCCTCCGAAACCTGTCTGATGTTGTCCGCGATGTCTATAACGGGGTCGTTTTCGGTATAACGAACGCCGTAGCCGCCGCCGAGGTCGAGAATTTCGGTCACATAGCTGTGGTCACGCTTCATTTTCATGATAAAGCCGAGCATGATAACGGAAGCGTCGAGAAATACCTGCGAATCGAAAACTTGCGAGCCGACGTGGCAGTGAAAGCCTTTGAGCGCGATGTTTTTGAGAGAAAGAGCGTGAACGGAGATCTCTTCGGCTTGTCCCGTTTCGATGCTTGAACCGAATTTGGAATCGACTTTTCCCGTCGCGACCGCTTCGTAAGTGTGCGGGTCGATACCGGGGGTAAGACGAAGCAAAACGGGCTGAACAACGCCTTTCTCTTCGGCGATGCGGTCTATCGCGTCAAGTTCTTCGACATTGTCAACGACAAAGTAGCCCACGCCGTTGGAAATGGCAAAATCTATATCAGCGTCAGTCTTGTTGTTTGAATGGAAATATGCTTTTTCAAGAGGAAAACCCGCTTTCATCGCGGTGTAAATTTCTCCGCAGGAGACAACGTCTGCGCCGAGCCCCTCTTCTGCGACGATTTTATACATTTTTTTGAACGACGCCGCCTTGCTTGCGTAAAGCGCGCAGGAATCGCCGCCGAAATATTTTTTCATCGCGTCGGCATAGGTGCGGCAGTTTTCTCTTATGCGCTGTTCGTCCATAACATAAAGAGGCGAACCGAATTCGGAGATGAGTTCGGGGGTCGGGACGCCCGCAAAGGTCAGGATTCCGTTTTCAACGCCGATATTTTTGCAAATCATATTTTTAACACTCCTTAAAGCATCATTTTTCTGAGATGGTCGGGAGAAAGCGCGGAGAGGTCGGCGGGTGCGACATCGAAAACGGTTTTACAGCCGCGGCAGCCTCTGTCATACATTTTTTTAATCGCGCGGGCATAAGCGACAAGCACGCTGCCCGTGAATTCGGGGTTGGAATCGAGTTTTAACGAGAACTCGCAGACGTGGGTGTTCTCTTTGTCAAAGCCGGTTTTGCCGGAGCGGATAACGCTACCGCCGTGAGGCAGCGCCGCGTGGTCTCTTGCCATTTCTTCGGAGGAAATGAAATGAACCGCGGTATCATAATCCGAGAAATAGTTCGGCATGGTTTTGATTTCGTTTTCTATATACGCAAGGTCGGCACCCTCTTCGGCAACAACATAACATTCTCTGGTATGCTTTTCTCTTGTGGACAGCACGGGATCTTCGCCGTTTCTGACAGCTTCGACTGCGGACGCAACGGGAACGGTATACTGTCTCGCGTCTTTAACGCCCTTTATGCGGCGAATTGCATCGGAATGACCTTGGCTGACACCTCTGCCCCAGAATGTATAATCCTGTCCGACGGGAAGAACCGCGTTCATATAAAGTCTTGCGAGTGAGAACAGCCCCGGATCCCAGCCACAGGAAATAAGGGCGATATTGTCGCCTATCTTTGCGGCATCATCAACATTTTCAAAATGTTCGGGAATCTTTGCGTGGGTGTCAAAACTGTCGATAACATTGAAATGCTTCGCAAGCGCGGGGGTCATTTCGGGCAAGTCCGTGGCGCTTCCGCCGCAGATTATAAGAACATCGATTTTATCTTTGAATTTTTCGAGTTCGTCGGTATGATAAACTCCTACGCCCGCGGTTCTGATCTTAACAGTTGCGGGATCTCTTCTCGTGAATACGCCGACAAGTTCGGTATCGTCGTTGAGCGCAACAGCCGCTTCAACTCCTCTGCCGAGGTTGCCGTAACCGTAAATTCCTATCTTTAACATAATATATCACTCCTGTTTTAAGCATTCAATGCAATAAGGTCGTTCATATCGTACATACCCGGTTCGCGACCTATCATAAACTCCGCGGCGGCGACTGCGCCCTCCGCAAAAAGAGAACGGCTCGACGCTTCGTGTTTGAGGGTTATGGTCTGTGTGTCCGTGCCGATGATTATTTCATGTTCGCCGACGATGTTGCCTACGCGAACGGCGTGAATGCCTATTTCATCTTCCTGTCTCTTGCCCTGCCCGCTTCTGCCGAGGACGAAAAACGCCTTTTCGCGGACTTTTTTAATCGCATTCGCAAGCAACAGAGCGGTTCCGCTCGGAGCGTCAAGCTTTCTGTTGTGGTGCTTTTCGATTATTTCTATATCCGCTTCGGGGAACGTTTTTGCCGCGGTTTTTGCAAGTTCGGCAAGAAGCGCTATGCCGAGAGACATATTCGCGGACCAAAATACGGGAACGGTCTTTGAGGTTTCTTCTATAATTTTCTTTTCTTCGTCGGTGTGCCCCGTCGTTGCGATAATAACGGGCTTACCGACCTTTTTCGCGTATTCGCAGAGCGCGGGCGCGGACGCGTGGAAAGAGAAGTCCACGATGCAGTCAAAATCAACATTTACGCTGTCAAAATCCGCAAAAACGGGAACGCTTGCAGTTTCTCCGTTCGGGTCAACGCCGCCGACAAGTTCCGCGCCGCGATAACCGGTCAGCGCAAGTTTTTCGACTTCTTTGCCCATTCTTCCGCAAATACCGTTCAGTAATATTTTCATATTCGTTTATGCTCCGTTTCTTTTGCTTTTACACATTCAAACCGTGTTTGCGCATTATTGCGAGAAGATTTGCCTCGTGTTCGGGCTCCATCGGCGTAAGAGGAAGTCTTAAAAAGTTTTCGCCGTAACCCATTGCCGCCATTGCCGCTTTTACGGGTATCGGGTTAACTTCGCAGAACAGCGCGTTTATCAGGTCAAGCATATCAAGCTGCATATCGCGGCTTTTTTCGGTCTCTCCTCTGAAAAACGCTTTGCACATTTCCGACGTTTCGCGGGGGAACACATTGGAAAGAACGGAAATAACTCCTTTGCCGCCGAGTGAAAGTATCGGGACTATCTGATCGTCATTACCGGAATAAATATCCATTTTTCCTTTTACGAGAGCCGCGGTCTCCGCTATCTGCGAAATGTTGCCGCTTGCCTCTTTAATCGCGACGATGTTCGGGTGTTCGGCAAGAACGGCGCAGGTCTTCGGCAGAATATTGCAGCCTGTTCTCGACGGAACATTGTAAAGAATTACGGGTTTTGTCGAAGCGTCGGCTATTGCCGTAAACGTTTTTATCAGTCCGTTTTGCGTGGCTTTATTATAATATGGCGTAACTACAAGCATTGCGTCCGCGCCTATCGAGCAGGCATATTTTGTCAGGTCAATGGCATAAGAGGTGTCGTTTGAACCCGTGCCCGCGATAACCGGAACTCTGCCCGCGATTTTGTCAACCGCGAATTTCAAAACCTGTCTGTGTTCCTCGTCCGTAAGAGTCGAGCCCTCACCCGTTGTGCCCGCGACCACGATAGCGTCTATTCCCTCGGAAATCTGCCATTCGATAAGCCGTTCAAACGCTTCATAATCAACGCCGTTTTTGTTCAGCGGCGTTACAACAGCGGTCGCCGCTCCGGTAAATACTGTGTTTTTCATAACGATATCCTCCGTATTACAGAACTTTTAAATCGGGACGTCGCGAAAAAGATAACGGGCAGAAGCCTGAAAGCCGCTGCCCGAAAAAATCCGAATGACCGATGACCTTTAAAAGGTCAACGGAAACAGGTTATCAAACAGATAGCTCTCCGCAAAACTGCGACAGCAATGCAAATCTTATTTCACACTGCCGGATCGGTCTTTCGCCGCAACCGTCCTCGGCATTCGCACCTTTCGCCGCCTCAGCCCTGCGAGAGCCTTATCCGAAAACGGTTACTGTTTGCAAAATGCGCCTCTATCATTGTATATGTGTATTCTATCACTAAAATCGCGATTTGTCAATAGGTCGTTTGTAAATTATCCGTGGAAAACTATCTCGACCTCGTTGTGCATCTCTTCGGGAATGGTCTCACGAAGAACGCCGAGAGCCTTTTCCTTGCCTATTATTACATCGACAGCCGCTTCGACCGCAACGGAAGATGTTGAGTAGCAGCAAACTATTTCATCCACAAACGGCAGCTGCGACGCAACATAGGGGTTTGAAACGACCGCTATCATATTCGGGTTTGCGGCATGAACGGCTTTCAAAGCATCAAGCTGGCGTTTGGTCATAAGTCCGACCTGTCCCGAGCGTGAACGGAAAGACGTACCGAAAACGACGATATCCGCGGCTTTTGCCTGTTTTGCGAGTTCCGCTATCTGCTCATCGGTCGCATCGGGCGCAAACAGCGCGAGCTGCGCCTGCGGAACATATTTCGCAAGCGTTTCCTTGATAAGCGTCATATTGGAATACAGTCCGAAGCTAAGTCTGTTTGCGGGGTGCGTGGGCTCCATGACCATAACCTTTTTACCCTCAAAATCAATGGGAACGGCATTTTTTCTGTCACGGATAAGCGTCACGGATTTCTTGGCTATCTCACGGGCAACGGACCAGCCGTCACGTTTCGGAACATCTTCGCGTTTTTCCGACGAGAAAAGTCCGAGCGCGTATTTCTGTTTCAGAACGCGAAGGCACGCTTTGTTTACTATCTCTTCGTCAAGTATACCGTCACGAACTGCCTGTGCAAGTCCTGCGGGGGCGTTCCATGCGTCGTTGGGACCAAGGATAACATCACAGCCCGCTGTAATGGCACGGATAGTACCCATGTGCGGATTGCCGCAGTTCTTTTCGGATTCGGTCATACCCGCCATACCCATAGCGTCGGTATACATAACGCCCTCAAAGCCGAGTTCACCGCGAAGAAGATCGGTCATGACAGCCTTTGAAAGCGTAGCAACGTTTTCCGCGTCGTACATATCATATATGGCATGGTTGCACATAAGACCGCCGACGCCCGCTTCTATCGCCTTTTTGAACGGCTTCAAATGGATATTTTCCATTTCCTCTTTTGTCGTTCTTGTTTTTTCAAGCGCAAAATGTGAGTCGGAGAACTGCATTCCGGCTCCGGGAAAATGCTTTGCGGTGCCGATAAGTCTGCCGTCCGATTGAAGTCCTTTTATATATGCCGCGGCAAGAGTTGCCACTATATCGGGGTCTTCTCCGAAAGAGCGGATATTTGTTATCGGGTTTTCGGGGTTTATGTTAACGTCAACAACCGGACCGAAACATATGTTCCAGCCGAGGTAGGAAGCCTGCTGCGAAACAACTCTTCCTTCTTCATACGCGAGACGTTCGGCGTCTTTGAGATCCGCTATCGCGCCTATCGCCATCTGTTCCGCAAACTCGGTGGCTATGGAGCGGTCGTGAACGGTCTGACCTACGCCCGTTTCCATATCAACGCCGATGAAGAACGGAATGTCGGCTTCGCGTTGAAGTCTTTCCATATCGGCTTTAAAGCGCGCAAGAGCCTCCGCATCATGCCCGTAAATGACAGATAGGTTGCCGACATGATGTTCCATGGCGGTCTCGCACTCTTCCCAGCAGCCGATGCCTGTCGATACAAGCTGTCCGCATTTCTGTTCAAGCGTCAGCATTTCAAGAATCTGTTCGGGCGTTTTGCCCTCAAATCTCTTATCCATTTTTATTTCTCCTCAGTTTGTACGGAAGCGGTAAACGTCCCGTTTTTATACTGTTTTTTTGTGCAATGAGCGGAAAACAAGGCGCGAAGTCCCTCCGAATTTCCACTTGTACAACCGTTTTTATCAAGAATATACGCATAGGCTTTTGTTCTGAAAACATAAAAGAAGCCGTCTGTTTCATATATTTTGAATATCTCGGAATAAGAAAGCGTTTGACTGTCCGAGCCGTCGGCGTCGGAAATATTTATTGAAAGTCCGTCATCGGACACGGTAACGTCGGAGACAAGCGTTTTGCCCGTATCGTTTTTCCGAGCAAGTTTTTTCGGCATTATGAAAAAGCGGGAATATATCCAATAAGAACAGAAAATCACTATAACTATCGCGATATAGTCGTTCATTCCGAGTTTTATTCCGTTCGTCAATTTTGCAACAACATTATAAATATTGAATACAAACAACGCGGCGTAAAGAACGATAAAACCAATTACAACAGCCTTGTTTCGGGAGAAAAGATTGAACTTGAAAAATTTCAGCATATTCTCCTGCGTATACTCTGTTCTGACGGAAACCTCACGCATTTGCCGCACCCCGATTTTCAATATTTTATCAGTAAAATAATAACACATTTGACAAAAGCAGTCAATCAAAACCATTTCGATTTAACAAAAAAGAACTATTCCGCCAAATGATACAAATTTTGCCTGAAATTTTGGGAATAAAGACCAACCGAAAATCGTTGACACAACTGAAATTATATGATAAAATAAGTTTGTAAACGGTTCGCAATCTTTACGAATTTGAGAGTTTGAAACGGTTGCGGCAAAATCATATGATTCCATGAGGTGAAAGAGAATGAAAAGAATCATTTCGGTCATTATCGCACTTTGCCTGACGGCGTCCCTTGTCGCGGGCTTTGCGATGGGAACAAATGCGGAAGTAGCAGATAAACGCGTTCTTCCGAGAGCGGAAAAGGCTCCGACTCTTGACGGAAAGCGTGACGACATTTACGACAAAGGATTCCGCGAAACGCTCAACATCGACACTGCGGGTATGGTCGTATCCGAGGAAGAAGATTTCGACACGGGAAAGCCCACGCCGAAATTCACGCCCGCAAGCGCTGATATTTCCGCTGTATGGTACTCAAATGTTCCTGACGGAACAGACATCACACGTTTGAGTCAGGTTATTTCGGACACGGCAGGCGGAATTTACATTTTCGCGGACGTAACGGACTGTTCCAGAGCATGGGGCGTAAACAACCAAACCATTATTCAAAGCGAATGGCTTGAAAATCCGAACGCTTACGAATATGCAAAGGCTACCCCGGAGTTTGAACTTTCGGACAGTTTTTGGGTATTGCTTGATCCCCTTAACTACAAATCTTCAAGAATGCTTGGGCTTTCCGAATTTGCGTTCACCGCATATGCAGGATTGGCCTCGGGCAACGGCGAAATAGGCGTTCCCGTTCCGTCTTGGAGAGAATACTACTACTGGGGTCTTGACGGCGGAACCGTAAACGGTGAATCCGGTGCCGGCGGAACGATTGCAAACGCGATAGGCACACAGGTAAAATCCACAGTCAACTACAAGTTCGATCCGAACTTTCCGCTCCCCGAACCTCTGACGGATTCCTCGTCAATAGTTGAAAAGTATCAATATAAGAGCAAACTCCTTAACGCATACATGCGCGCAAACATAAACGGTTACACGCTTGAAATATTCCTCCCGTGGAAAGCAACTCAGATGGAGATTAAGGGAGAAAGCAATCTGCCGCCGTTCCTCATTCCGAAAGTCGGAACCGAATTCGGAATGGGCATGCTCCTGATGGATAACTGGTTCTCTTATTGGGAAGACAATAGCTACGGAACAAAACCGAATTACGAAGAAGTTCAGTATTACATTTACCACAACTGCCACATGACGGATTACGGCAAAGACGTTATAGAAGATTGGGCGGATATTGCGTATCCCGAATATTTCCCGACATACGTTCTCGGAGACTACGCAAAAGATACCCCCGAAATCGTTTACGGTGATGCCGACGGAAACGGGGAAGTAGACATCGCGGACGCAATGCTGATATTCTATCACGTTGCGAAAAAAGAACTTTTGACGGACGAACAACTTTTGCGTTGTGACACAAACGATGATAACGAGGTCGATATCGTCGATGCAATGAGAGTTTTCTACTTCGTTGCGAAAAAAATCGATTCCGTTAAAGAATAAAAACAGAATATAAAACAAAGTGGCAGGCTTCAAAAGCCTGTCACTTTGTTTTTCAAGTTTATTCAAATTCCTCCGACGGCTTCCGCGGCAAACCTTGCCGCGCCTACCGCGGCGGCGAAAGTCATGTCGGAGGAACTGATATCAACGCCGAAAACATGAGAAAGAGAACGTCTGAACGCTTCACAGTCAATTCGGCTTTTGCCGGAAAGAATCAACTTTGTCGGAGTTTTAAAAACAAAGCACAGACGACGCGTCGTTTCCTTTACAAACGCGGCGCAAAGTCGGTCGGGAGTAAATCCGTCAAAATCGGCGGCAAGTTTCAGTCTGCCCTGCTCGAACCGAATTTTCGGAAGAGACGTTTCATTCAGAGCCGAAAGAGCAAGGTCCCCTACGGTTCGGGCAACATTTTCGGTACCTCCAACGCTTACCGAAACACGGGCGACAAAACTGAGAAGAGCGTCATACGCTTTCACCGCATCCGAATCACGTCTGACAAACAGGTCATATCCGCCAGACAGCGGCAATCGGATAGTGCCGAGAGGCTGTTTTTCCGATTTTGAAGCAAAATACGAAACGAACTCGTTCTTGCGGAGTTCGACAAGCACACCTCCCCTGTCGGCAGAACCTAAAAACCGAGCCTGATTTCTGCCGAGAGCGACCGATACGGGAATGTTGCCGAAATATCCGACAACGGACGAAGAACCGGTCACTTCCGGATAGCGAAGATCGGCAAGGCTGCATTTAACAACGGCTCGACTGTCAAAATCTTTCAACTCATCAGAATAAAATCCGACATCAAACGCTTCCGACGTATGGAACACGGGTCGTTTGTTGTCACAGAGGGCGGCTGACAGATATGAAGCAACAGTAGAAAAAGTATATGCGTCGGCGGGCACAAGTGCCTTATCGACATTTGCAAAATGCGCAAGCAGTCCGTTTTCTTTGCGAAGCGTTAAACCGCATAGCTGTTCGACACGGCGAATATATTCCGTTTTTTCGGAAACGGAAAGAAAATCCGAAACACAGCGTCCGTCAGCAGCCAGATAAACTATCTTTCCCGGAATACCGGTCAGACATATCGCTTTCGGTTCGTATTCCTGCGCAAGATCGGCAATAATACCTATCGCCGTATCGCAGAAGCGCTCAAACGATGTTTCGGACAGCGGTTCCGTCAGAGTTGCGACAGGCTCGGAATTTTCCGTCAAAGCGACCGTCAGAAAATCTTCTCCGACATCTACGCCGAGATACATTTCGCTCACATCAAAATCTCCCATACAATTTTTTCTTTTATTATATAAGTATATCACACGAAAAATGAAAAGTCAACGGAAAACATGAATAATGCCTCATATAAAGGCATTTTCTGAGAAAAATAAGATTAAGCCGAACCTATTGCATTTTTTGTTTTTTTATGATACAATGTTCTCGAATAAAGAAGACGGTTTTTCTTTATTCGAAAGAGAAAGAAAGATAAAAACAGGGGAGAAAAAAATGGGGGCTCTTGAAAAGGCTGAGACGCTGTTTCTTTGGTTTATGATATACAGCGTTGTAGGCTGGATTTATGAAAGCATACTCTGCTCCGTTGCGCAGAAAAAATTTATAAACAGAGGATTTTTGAACGGGCCTTACTGCCCGATATACGGCAGCGGGGCCGTGCTTGTTATTCTTGTTCTCGGCAAATTGACAAACCCGTTTTTGCTGTTTTTTGCGGGTGCTCTTTTGACGTGCAGTCTTGAATACCTGACTTCGTTTGTAATGGAAAAACTCTTTCATGCGCGCTGGTGGGATTATTCAAAGCGCAAATTCAACATTAACGGTCGTGTTTGCCTGATAGGAGCTGTGGTTTTCGGCGCGTTTTCAACGGTTCTTGTTTTGTGGATACACCCGCTTGTAACAAAACTCACTGATATGCTTTCACCTCTTGCAAGACATATCGTTTCCGCTGTTCTTTTCTGCGGAATAGTTACGGACCTTGTGTTCACGGTCAAGGGCATGGCGGGATTCCGCGAGAAGATAGAGGAAGTTTCCGAGCTTGTGGAACAGCAGAAAAAGGCGCTGGAAGAAAAGATACACGATTCGGAAGCGGCCGCAAAACTTCGCGGTCGCAGAACGGAGATAAAAAAGAAATTTACCCTGCAACAACGCAGACTTATTTCCGCGTTTCCTTCGCTGAAATTCAAGAAGCCGCAAAGCAACGAAACATTGCGGTCTCTTCGTGACGTTATGAAAAAGATAAAGGAAAAGAAGGAGCGCTGAATATGATAAGGGACATTTCGTATATTCTGACGGGTTATATTCTCGGAAGCGTTTTGTTTGCAAAAGTATTCTGCTCATGGTTGAAAAAGACCGATGTGACCCAAAACACTGCGGACGGCAATCCGGGAACGACAAACGCGTTCAAGAACGGCGGTTTCCTTTGCGGAACATTAACTCTCATCTGCGATATACTGAAAGGATTTCTGCCTGTTTTCTTTTATACAAGGGGCAACATGACGTCGCTTTTGGCACTCGTTATCGCGGCTCCCGTCATCGGGCATATCTTCCCTGTTTTCAACAAATTCAAAGGCGGGAAAGGTATTGCGACCACATTCGGATGCCTTTTCGGGATATTGCCGAAATTTGTTCCTCTCATCGCGTTTGCGGCGATATTCGTTTTCTTTTCGGTCATAATCTGCATAAAATCGCATTTTCACAGAACGCTTGTGACATATATCTGCACGGAACTTGCAATCATTTTTCTTGACGGAAACATCATCGTTTGCGCGGGCTTCTCGATAATTCTTGCGGCGGTCGTTATCCGACTTCTGACAAGCAAGGAAAAGAAACCGCCGTTAGAGGTAAAGCCGATATGGATGCGCTGATACTGTCTTGCAGCACGGGTGGCGGACACAATGCCGCGGCTCGCGCAATAAAAGAAGAAATGACACGGCGCGGGCATAATGCCGTTATGCTCGACCCTTACCGCCTTGCGGGCAACGACCTTGACAAAAAAGTGGCGAACGGCTATATAAAAATTGCACAGAAAACGCCTCGTCTCTTCGGTGCGATATACGGCATAGGCAACGGCTATCGGAGACTTCCGATAAAATCCCCCGTTTATGCCGTAAACAAACTGATGTTCGACAAAATGAAAGAATTTTTGGAGAACAATCATTTTGACGTTATCCTGACAACGCATCTCTACCCGGGGGAAATACTGACAAATATGAAGAAAAAGGGATTTCCCGTTCCCCCGACGGTATTTGTTGCAACGGATTATGTTTGCATTCCGTTCACGGAAGAACTTTCCTGCGATTGGTTCGTAACACCATCCGAGGAGTTGAACGGAGATTTTGTCAGACGCGGAATAGACGAAAAGAAACTGTTTGCGGCGGGGATTCCCGTCAGCGCCGTTTTCAACGAGGATATATCAAAACCTGATGCGGCAAAAGCGATAGGGCTTGACCCTACGAAAAAACACCTGTTGCTTTCGGGAGGAAGTATCGGCGGCGGAATGCTCGAAAAATCACTTGCTGTTCTCGACAGGTATCTCAAAGAAAATCCCGAATACGATCTAACGGTTATCTGCGGCAACAACGAAAGTCTCAAAAAAAGGCTTTCCGAAAGATACGGAAACGATAAAAGGATTTTCATTATCGCAAGCACAAACAAGATTTCTCTTTACATGAAAGCAAGCGAAGCGTATCTTTCAAAACCGGGAGGGTTATCCTCAACCGAAGCGGCGGTATCGCAAACCCCGCTTATTCATATTTCCCCCATTCCGGGTTGCGAAAACAAAAATATGAAATTCTTTGAAGAGCATGGAATGAGCATTGCGGTCGGCGGAGACGAAGAAAAACTGCAAAAGGCGCTTGAAGCCCTGAAAGATGAGAATTTCATTCGCAAGATGAAGGAAAATCAGAAAAAGTATATCAACGGCGAGGCTGCGTCAGACATCTGCGACCTTGCGGAAGAACAGGAAAGGACGGGCTGAACACATGAAAAAGAGCGTTAAAAATGCGCTTTTGACAACGGGCGTGTTCCTTGCGGCAGGCGCTGCGACCGTGGCGGGAACATATTTTACGACAAAAGTTCTTGTAAAAATAGCGTTGGACAGAAAAGAACCCGATATAGTGAAAAAAGCGGGCGACGCGATAGCGGGAAAAGCTGCCGACGCTGCATTTATGGAAGAAATTGAAACGGCGGCGGAAAAACTCGAAAAAGAACCGCACGAACTCGAACAGATAATTTCGTTTGACGGCACGGAACTTGTCGGACATTGGTTCCCCGCAAGAAATGCAAAGCGTACTGTTATTGCCATGCACGGATGGCGTTCGACATGGGCAAGAGATTTCGGAACGGTTGCAGACTTTTGGGCAAAGAATAACTGCAACGTACTTTATGCGGAACAGCGCGCGCAAAACAACAGCGGCGGCGAATATATGGGCTTCGGGCTTATCGAGCGTTTTGATTGTCTTGAATGGGTCAAATGGGCGACCGCAAAATGCGGCAGCGAACTTCCTATATACCTCTGCGGCGTTTCGATGGGCGCAACAACAGTGCTTATGGCAGCGGGATTGGAACTGCCCGAAAACGTACACGGCATAATGGCTGACTGCGGTTTTACATCTCCCCACGCGATATGGAAACACGTCGCGAACAACAACCTGCATATCCCCTATTGGCTTCGCGGAGTTTTCGCGGACGAAATGTTCAGACAAAAGCTGAATATGGGAACAAAAGATTATTCAACGGTTGAGGCACTGAAAAACAATTACATTCCCGTTATGCTGATACACGGCGCTAACGACCATTTCGTTCCCGTGCACATGACATACGAAAACTATCTTGCCTGCGCGGGCGAAAAACGGCTGTTGATAGTTCCCGGAGCGGATCACGGCATGAGCCACTACCTCGAACCCGAAAAATACGAGGCGGAAGCCAAAAAGTTTTGGAAAGACTTCGACGGCAAGACCCCGCCGAAAAGAACAACCGAAACAGAGTAATAAAAAGCGCCCCGAGGGGCGCTTTTTTGTAATCATCATATCAAATTGAACTCTTCAAACAGAAACGGGTCGGCAATATCCGCATTCGGAAAAGTCTTTTTTGCGGCACGGAGCATCGCCTTTGCGTGGATTCTGTCATGCCATATAAATCGGCGCAAAACCTTGCGCAAGGACCACTCTTCGCCGTAACTGCCGACAATAACCGTATTGTCGGGAAAAGACGGAAGACCTTCGACAAGCGCAAATCCGCGTTCTCTGCATTCGGAGATTAAACCCGCATTGTCGGTTTCAATGCCTATTTCGCCGAAATAATAATTGTTCACGTTTTTCGTGTGTTCATACATTTCACACGCGGTTCGCGGAATTTCACCGTAAAAGGTTTTTCGCGGCAGCAAAACGCTTTTATCTTTATCGGGAATACTGTCATAAAGAGTCTGAAAGTCGTGCGCGGATTTCATTGCAAGTGCTTTCAGGCAAAAGTATTCGTCTTTTGTCAACGGCGCTTTCTCCGACTCAAAAATAACATCGGAATCGGCATCTGAAATCTGTAAATCGGAAACCTTTTCTTCGCAAACAAGCGCTTCTATGTCTCCGCAAATCGGTTCTCCCATCCATACGCAATATGCCGATATTTCTTTCTGTGCTTTTGCTTTTGCCTCATCAAGGGTCTTTCCCCTCGTGCAAGCGCCGATATGAACAACAGACCAAAGAAGAGTGTCGTTTCCGTTATGCTCCCAAACGCATTTTTCGGTCATGATCAACTCCTGATGAGCTCTTTCGGAATAAGTTCGGGGTCGTACATAACTTTTGAATGGTTATCAAGGATAAGTTCCTTTTTCAGGATATTTCCCGTTGCCTTTTCGATCGTATTTCTGTAAATCTTGGAAATACGGTAGTATTTTTCGCCCTCTTTTTGGAAATGGTGGTCTTCTTCAACAATTTCGTAACGCCACGGGTATTCGCGCTCGCTTCTGACTTCGCCGCAGAGGTCGTCCCCGTCACACCAAAGCAGAATTTGTATTGCTTGGTCGGTATCGTTGCGGAAACGATAATCCATATAATTATAACAAACGGAAGTACCCGCGCTGAACGGCACACGCTTGCCCTCGTCGGGCGCAAGTGCGTCGGAATGGCTGTGGAACTCCGTAACCGTCATCGGGGTATGCAATATCAGCAGGTGCAGAGTATTGGCAAGGTTGCAAAGACCGCCGCCGAGACCCGCCACAACTTTGCGGGAGCGCAACACTCTGCCTGCCTTATATCCTTTGCGTTTCGTTATTTTTCCGACCGTGCCCCAAAACGAAAAACTTTCGCCCGGGCGAACGATTATACCGTTTATTTTTCCGCCTGCTATGGCTATATTTTCCGCTTTGTTATACTGCAAAACGGGGTCTATTCCGGGACCGTGTTTTATCATGTGCGAGCGGTGAGCAGTCACGATATTCGGCAGTTTTTCAGAAGAAAAGGTCTTTGAAAAACATTCTTTTAAACGAAGATTTTTTATATGACGGCGAAGAACTTCTTTCTTTGAAGATATTTCAAAAAACAAGGGGTTCATATCGCAAAAAAGTTTTCTGCTCATTTTTCCGAATCTCCTTTCAGAATATCGCCGAGACGGTCTCTGTACTTTTTGTTTCGCCGATAAAACCACAGAATAAGCATTTCTATATAACGTTTTTTTCCGATTTTTTTCTCGTTCGGCAATCTGATAAAATGAACGAGAATATTCGGCAGCCCGCACCTGTTCGCGCCGACGGTGTCAACAAACATTTGATCTCCGAGATATATGACTTCGCTTTTATTCAACCCGAGCATTTCAACGGCTTTCAGATAGGCCTCGGGTTCGGGCTTCGACGCATTGCAGATATACGGAGCCTCGATGTTTTTCATAAACCTCGAAACGCGTTCTTCGTCGTTATTGGAAAGCAGAAGCGTCCGAAAACCGATATTCTTCAATTCGGCAAACAGCGCGTCAACTTCCGGCGTCGAATCGTTTCCGTGATGAACAAGAGTGTTGTCAATATCAAAAACAAGTCCGCGAAATCCTTTATCATAAAGTTTCTTATAATCTATTGCAAAAACGGACTGGGCATACCCATAGGGATAATACTTTTCCAACATACTATTTCTCCATATATTCGAGAACGGTTCTTATCTGCTCCTCAAACGACCCGCCGAATTTATGCTCAAAAAACGCTCCGCCTATAGTAAACGACCAAGGACGGTAACTTTTTATCTCGTCAAGTCGTTCAAAACTGTTCACATCGCCCGCAATGCAAACGGGAGCGTTGACTTCCGCAACAAATCTGCGATTAAGTTCAAGCGCGTTTCCCGTATATCTGTATCCGAGCAGATCTATGCCGTAAACGCCTTTTTTTATATATCGGCGAGCCTCTTCTATCATTTCTTCCGCAGTACCCTCAAGAACGGACGGACGCTCCTTGATCTTGCCGACAAACGGAGTATATACAAGCCCGTTGTCTTTGCAAAAATCGTTTACGGAATCGGAAAATACCGTTCCCATAAGAATGTCGCAACCGCATTCGACCGCCATTTTCGCTCCCTCGAGACTTTCTTTTTCGGAATATGCAACAACTTCAAGAGCCGTAGTCTTTCCGATTTCTTTCATATATGTATACAATGCTTTCATCTGCGAAAAAGGAAGAGACTCCTCTTTCATTCCCCAGACCATGACAGGCATATTCTTGCAACTTTCGAACACCTCTGCGGCATTTGCAACAGTTCTGTCATGGTGCGTAAGCATAACTATCAATTCAGGCGTATTTTTCATTTCCTTTTTACGGCAAGAAAAAATTGAGAGATTCCCTGCCCGTTAAGTACCCCTTTCCGTTTTTGCTTTCCTGATTTTTTACGATTTTCTGTTCCGCAAACAATCAATACTGCAATTATATCATATTTTTATCGTTTTTTCAATACGCTGAATTTAATTTTCGGTTCAAACAAATTAAATTCAAATTAAGTTTTTCAGGAAAAACTTTATACAGAGACAGAGTATCATGCGTTAAAAGTAAAAAAGTAAAAAATCGACAGACATCTTGCGATATCTGTCGATTTGGTGCCGGTGGCGGGGGTCGAACCCGCACGGTGTCGCCACCGCGGGATTTTGAGTCCCGTACGTCTGCCAGTTCCATCACACCGGCGTGTGCAATATATTATACAACATTCGATGAGATTTGTCAAGGACTTAGACAAAAAAATCTTTCCTCAAAAAAACTTCCCAGTTCGCAATTTTGTTTCAATTAAATGTATTGACAAAACGCTTTGTATCGTGTATAATATAAAGGCTTTCGGAACGGAAGTCAACATGGCGGAATAGCTCAGCTGGCTAGAGCGCTCGGTTCATACCCGAATGGTCGTTGGTTCAAATCCGACTTCCGCTACCACAATACGGCTCGTTGGTCAAGCGGCTAAGACACCGCCCTTTCACGGCGGTAACACGGGTTCGATTCCCGTACGAGTCACCAAAGCAAAAATCCCATAACTGCAAGAAAAACTTGTGGTTATGGGATTTTTTCTTTTCTCTGTGTGCATCACAGAGCATCAAATGTACCCCTGTTTCGCACTAATTTGTGGCACTTTTTGTGGCACTTTTTTTAGCAGATGATTTCTCATTTTATAAATTTCTTTTATAGCAGAAAAGGGATGTAAAAAACGCACGTTTTTACAGTCCCTTTGGGGATAGAAAAAAAGGTTCAGAATGGAAAGGAGTATATTTATTCATCGAGAGGTGAGATTCGTCCGCAGCAAAAAATGCGTATTAAACCTTTGTTTTATTAAAAAACAAAAATCGTTGTTTCGAGTCGTTTTGTTTATCTTTTAGATTATTGCTCTTTTTTTTATTTTTCAGCCTTTTTTACATCCCCTCTTCGTTTATTTATTATTTGCCCTGTCGGGATACGCGGTTTCACGCTTGACGAGAACCGGCGTTATTATCCTGTGCTCGGGAACAAGTCTTTCGGGAGCACTCTTGCGGCGTTCGTTTATCTGCATAAGCAGAAGTTCCATGGCGGAGAATGCCATAACATCGACCTGCTGCCCTATCGTACTTAACGGAATTATCGCTTCACGGGAAACAGGAGAGTCGTCAAAACCGATAATGCAGAAACGGGACGGCAGTTTGCCGTATTTACGGAAAATTATATTCAAAAGTATATTCGCGTGGGTGTCGTTTGACATAAACACGCCGATTTTTTTGTCGGGAAATTCTTTTTCAAAGTCATCGAAAAAAGACTGTATAACGGCACTGTTCTCTTCAAATGTATTACCTGCATCCTTGAGAACTACGCGATGATCTATCCCGTTGCTTTCGCAAAATTCCTTAAAACCTTTTATTCTGCCGTAGGCGGGAACGTCCTCCGTTATTTCTGAATTAAAGTGTATTACGATATCACAGCCGCTCTTTACAAGCAGACTTGCCGCCTGAACTCCGCCCATATAATTGTCGGTATTGACACTGAAAACGTGTCGGTCCTCCCTCTCAATCGTCACAAGCGGAATATCAAGTTTGCAAAGCTGCTCGGACGGTATGGTATGGCTCAAAACGATAAGCCCCTCTATATTATAGGAAAGCAACTCGGTTATATAGTTTTTTTCGGCTTCGGGGTCGTCGTTGCCCGAAAAGACGATGAATTTGTAACCGAACTTCTCGTAAGTGCCTATAAGTCTGCCGAGAATGTCGGAATAATAATGCATATAAAGATTGGGAATAATAACGCCGACTATTTCGGTTTTTCCGTTCGCCAAAACTTTTGCGAGTTTGTTTTCTTTGTAATTCAATTTTTCAAGTGCGTCGGCAATCTTTGCCTGATTCTCTTCCGTAAGAGAATCGGGGTCGTTGAAATATCTCGACACCGTGGTCTTTGAAAAGCCCGTAAATGCGGCGATGTCCGCAAACGTAACTTTCTTTTCTGTTTTCATCGTGTCACTTCCTTTCTTACCATTATAATACAAAATCCCACAAAATGCAATATGTAACCGGTAACTTAACCGGTTTTGTAAATCTTCCACAAAGGCGGCGGACATTTATTGTGAGTTTCTATAAATCCGCACGACCCCCCTTGACATTTGCACGGAAATATTGTATTATACAGTTGTAAAGTAACCGGTTACTTTACCGGTTACGCAAATTGATAACGGATACGGAGAAAAAATTCAAAACGCTTTTTCCGTACTAAAAAACAGCAGAAGAGGTGGTTGCAATGAAAAAGTATCTGAGCCTTTTGCTTGTCTCGGTATTTTGTCTGACGGCTCTTTTCGGTTGCGGTAAAAACGTGAAACCGGGAGATATTGACGGCTATGACGAGGGCGAAACGTATCTGAGCATTTGGGTTCACATCATCGAAGAAACACCCGAAGGACAGGCTTATCTGAAATCGGTACAGAGTTTCAACGAGCATTTCAACGGCAAGTATTTCGCGGACGTCGAGTTCATTCCGAGAAATGACAGCGGCGGAGGATATTCAGACAAAGTAAATGCTTCCGTCCTTTCGGGAAATCTGCCCGATGTTCTGACGGTAGACGGTCCCAATATTGCGGCTTATGCGGCAAACGGCATAATTCAACCGTTGGCGCCGCTGACGGACGAGGAACGAAGCGTTTATCTTAACTCCATTCTGACGCAGGGCACAATAGGTAACAAACTTTATGCGCTCGGCGCGATGGAATCAAGCGTGGGACTTTATTACAACAAACAGATCCTGCGCGAAGCGGGCATCGAAGTTCCCTCTTCCGACAATCCGTGGACTTTCTCCGAGTTTCTCGACATCCTCGAAAAACTCAAGCCCATAATGGCGGAGAAAAACGGATATGCGCTTGATATGACGTTCCCCGTAGGCGAAACGACGATATATTATTACGCGCCGTTTATTTGGTCGAACGGCGGTGACTTTGTAAGCGAAGACGGGCTGACAACAAAAGATATTTTTGATTCGGACACGAACGCCGAAACTCTCAACTATTTCAAAACGCTCAACGAAAAGGGATATATGTCTTCCGTTCCCATTTCGAACCTGTTCGAAAGCGGACGCGCCGCATTCAAGTTTGACGGTGCATGGGAAGTTAACACGATATATACAAGTTATCCCGACATCGAGCTCGGCGTTGCGCCGTATATAGTCGGAGACAAATGGAACGGCGAACGCTATACGCCGACAGGTTCCTGGGCTTATGCGGTTTCTTCCGAATGCGACAATGTGGAAGCGGCGACAGAACTCGTCAAATGGATGAGCGGCGTCGAAAGCAGCATTACCCTTTACGAAAACATAAAATCAATGCCGTCCACCTATGCGGCTTATGAGCAGATCTCAACGTTTACCGAGGACGAAAACTACAAAGCGCTCTATGAGCAACTCAGGGATTACGGTCGCCCGAGACCGAAGACCCCGGCATATCCGCAGCTCAGTTCTTCGTTCCAGCAGACGCTTGAAAATGTTGCTATAAGCGGAATGGACGCAAAAGATCAGCTTTCAAAAGCAGAGGAAAGGATAAGCGATAAGCTTGAAAGGTATACCAGAAAATGAGTAGTAAAAGCCGCCACGTTTCGCTTAAACGGCGATCGGATTCAATCATGGGAATGGCGTTTTTCGGTCCCGCGCTTGTACTGTTGACGCTTTTCCTGTTTCTGCCTATGGTGCTGACGTTTATTTACAGCTTTACCGACTATTTTGCATTGAGCCCGAACACAACTCACTTTGTGGGTCTTGAAAACTTTGCAAAACTCTTCGGCGACGAACTCTTTGTGACTTCGTTTCTGAACACGGTAAAATTCGTTGTCATCATCGTTCCCCTGCAATGTCTGGGCGCACTCGGACTTGCGCTTCTGATAAACAAAGTAACATACTGCAAAAAGTATTTCAAAGTCGCATTTTTCATTCCCGTTGTTATGTCGCTTGCGGTTGTTTCCACTCTGTGGATGCAGATTTACAGTCCCGAGGGCATACTCAACACGCTGCTCACAAACATGGGCTTCAACCCGCAGCCGTTCATTCACAGCGCAAATCAGGCGCTGCCCTCGATAGCGATAATGAGCGCATGGCAAGGCATGGGTTATCAGATGATAATCTTCCTCGGCGGTTTGCAGGCGATAAATCCCGCGCTTTACGAAGCGGCGGAAATGGATCACGCAAGCGGGTGGAAAAAATTCAAGGATATAACACTTCCCGAACTTAAACCGCTGTGCATCTTCGTTTTCGTAACGGTTACGATAGGCGCGTTCAGAATGATAGTTCAGCCGATGATAATGACGGGCGGAGGACCCTCCAACTCAACTTACACACTCGTCTACGACATATATGAGACGGGCACGGTAAACTGGGAAATAGGTCTTGCGTCGGCAATGGCGGTAATCTTTGTTATATTCGTTATCATTATCACGCTTATACAAAATGCGTTGACAAAAGACAGGGAGGCAAAACATGAGAAGAAAAAGAAAAACTAAGGTTTTCGGAATAGTCCTTGTCGTTGTTATGATACTGCTTTCGCTGTTGTTTCTGTTCCCGGTTGTTTGGATGATAGCGAACTCTTTCAAGCCCGACAACGCGATAACGGCGGACATGAACTCGTTTCAGGCATTCCTGCCGCCGACACCGGGCAACGGATTTTTCGATAACTATGTTTCGGTAATCACAAACACGGACTTCCTCAAATACATGGGCAACACGCTTCTTTATGCGGCGGTTCTCATCGTTCTCGGAATAATCGTCAACGGTCTTGCGGGATACGCGCTTGCAAAGATAAAGTTCCCGTTTTCGGACAAATGGCTGCTGATAATCATGATGCTGATGATAATTCCGACGGAAACGATAATCACTATAAATTTCCTGACGATAGCGAAAATGGGACTTCTGAACACGATAATCGGTTATGTTCTTCCGATGATAGTCAATCCGTTCAATATCTTCCTTTTCAGACAGGTGTTTGTCAGCCTGCCGGACGATATATACGAAGCGGCACAGCTTGACAGATGCGGTCCCGTCAAATACTTCTTCACAATGGTACTTCCGATGTCCAAAACCGTTGTGGCAACAGTCAGCGTTTTCACGTTCCTGAATGTTTGGAACGACTATCTCTGGCCGTCCCTGACGTTCACTTCAAGCGATCTGCTCACGGCGCAGATAGGACTTAACGCCATAACCGCAAACGAAAACACGACCATGGGTCAGACGCTTGCGGCGATCACCCTGATAACAATTCCCGTAATAATAATCTATGCGTTCTTCTCGAAACATATCGTTGAAGGCGTCGTTTCAACAGGTTCCAAGGAGGGTTAAAAAAAATGAGTTACATTCAACTTAAAGGACTTTGCAAAAAATACCCCGGCGCAGAAAAAAATTCGGTCACGGATTTCAACCTTGAAATAAACGAAAAAGAATTTATCGCGTTCGTAGGTCCTTCCGGCTGCGGAAAATCGACGACGCTGCGCATGATAGCGGGATTTGAAGACATAACAAGCGGCGAACTGTTCATAGACGGAAAGAAAATGAACGATGTTCTTCCCCGCGACAGAGGAATATCCATGGTATTCCAGAACTACGCGCTTTATCCGCACATGACCGTTGAAAAGAATATTTCTTACGGTTTGAAGAACATGAAAGTGCCGAAAGACGAGATAAAGAAAAAGACCGAATGGGCGATAGACATTCTTGGGCTCGAAGAATACAGAAACAGAAAGCCGAAGAACCTTTCGGGAGGTCAGAGACAGAGAGTTGCGCTCGGCAGAGCAATAGTAAAAGACTCCAAAGTATTCCTTATGGACGAACCCCTTTCGAACCTTGACGCAAAACTCCGCGTCAGCATGAGAAACGAGATAAGCAAACTTCACCGTCAAATAGGAAGCACGACCATATATGTCACGCACGACCAGGTGGAAGCGATGACCATGGCGGACAGAATAGTTATCATGAAAGACGGTTTTGTTCAGCAGGTGGGCAAGCCGATGGAACTTTACGACCACCCCGTCAATAAATTTGTTGCGGGCTTTATCGGCTCGCCGCAGATGAACTTCTTTGACGTTACGATTGACGGCAACACTGTTGTTTTTGCGGACGGCAACAGAATAGAACTGCCCGAAAACATCATCGAAAAACTCGGCGGTAAAAAGGACGGTCTCATTCTCGGAATCAGAGGCGAAGACATCAAACTCGACGCACAGAACCTCGATGTGTTCGGTTCTTCAAAACAGAGTGCGGTTGTGGAAAACACCGAAATAATGGGAACTGAAAACAATCTGTACTTCACTTTCGGCGGAGCGCAGACAATAGCAAGAGTTTCAAAATATGAAATCAGCGGAATCGGAGATAAGATAGAATTTGTCTTCATGCCCTCGAAGATACATTTCTTTGACAAAGAATCCGAAATCTGTCTTGTTTGATAGGGAGGCGTTAAAATGCGGGAAATACATCTGAGACCTCCGAGAGGTTGGATAAACGACCCGAACGGATTCATATATTACAAAGGCGAATACCACTTGTTCTATCAGCATTTCCCGTATGCGCCGCGCTGGGGCAGAATGCATTGGGGACACGCCGTAAGCCGCAATCTGACCGATTGGAAGCATCTTGACATTGCGCTGTTTCCGACAAAGACAGACGACTGTGACGGATGTTTTTCGGGAAGCGCCGTTGAAAAGGACGGCAAAATGCACATACTTTATACGGGAGTGAGATATGACACTCCCGACCCCGAAAACACAAACTGCTGCATTGACGACAAGTTCACGGCGGCGCAGCTTCACATCTCATCGGAAGACGGTTACACGTTTGACAACTTCAATGGCAAAAAAACGGCGATACCTCCCCTGTCCGACCCGAATATCGGGGACAGGAACCACACAAGAGACCCCAAAATTTGGAAAGGCAACGACGGAAATTACTATGCGGTTCTCGGCAGTACGGCGCACGGAAAAGGCAGACTGCTTTTTTACAGAAGCAAAGATCTGCTTGATTGGGAGTTTGTCAATTACGCTTCAAAAGACGGCCTCGGTTGGATGTGGGAATGTCCCGACCTGTTCAAAGTCGGAGACGAATATGTTCTGATATTTTCACCCATGGGAACGGAACTCGGCAATCAGGCATTCTGCGGAAAAGTGACGTTTGACGAAAAGACCTGCTCGATGAATACGGACGGAAACTTTGCGTTGCTTGACATAGGCAAAGACCTTTACGCCCCGCAAAGCACGGTTGACCGAGACGGAAGAAGAACCGTTATTGCGTGGCTCCGTATGCCGAAACCCGCAAAGAACGGAACTATCGGAATGTTCTGCACTCCGCGTGTCTGCGAAATCAAAAACGGACATATCTGCTTCACCCCGCACCCCGACGTCAGAAATCTTTTTACGGAAAAGGTCTCTGAGCCCAAAGGCGCATATATGCTTAAAGCGACGCTTAATGACGGAGAAAGACTCTCTGTCGGCGGATATGAGTTGGAGATGAAAAACCGCCGCCTGACGGCAGACAGAAGCGCCGTTATAGGCAAAAATACGGAACTCGAAACACGTTTTGAGACGCCCGAACTTTCTGCGGCTGCCGAACTTGAAATATTTGTAGATGAAAATATGATAGAAGTCTTCGTCAACGGCGGCGAGTACGTCATAACGAACACCGTATACGGACTTTCCGATAAAATAATCGGCAATGCGGAAATATTCATTCCCTGCGAAACGGAGGAATAATCATGAAAAGATTTGACATCTGTGCGCTCGGCGAACTGCTCATAGATTTCACGGAAAACGGTACAAGTTCACAGGGAAACCCTCTTATGGAAGCGAACCCCGGAGGTGCGCCGTGCAACGTGCTTTCGATGATGAGCAGACAGGGCAAAAAGACGGCGTTTATCGGCAAAGTGGGCAATGACATTTTCGGCAGACAACTGAAAGCGGCGGTCGAAGAAGTCGGAATAAACACCGAGGGGCTTGTAACGGATGAAGAAGTCAATACAACGCTGGCGTTCGTCAAAACGCTCGACGGAGGAGACAGAGAGTTTTCGTTTTACAGAAATCCCGGGGCGGACATGATGCTTTCGGAAGCGGACGTAAACGAAAAACCGATAGAAGACTGCACGATATTTCATTTCGGTTCGCTTTCGATGACGCACACAGTGTGCGAGGCGGCGACAAAAAAAGCGGTGGCGACGGCAAAACGCTGTAACGCAATAATATCTTTTGACCCGAATCTGCGTCCACCGCTGTGGAAAGACCTCGAAACGGCAAAAGAGAAAATCGCTTACGGCATTTCACAATGCGACATACTCAAAATTTCGGACAACGAAATCGCGTGGTTCACCGGCGAAAACGACCTCGAAAAAGCGGCGCAGATACTCAAAAACGAATATCCGAATATTAAACTGCTGCTCGTATCGCTCGGAAAAGACGGCAGCCGTGCCTATTCGGGAAACGCTTACGCATACGCGCCAATTGCAAAGGCAAAAACAATAGAAACAACGGGCGCGGGAGACACTTTTTGCGGCGCGGTACTTACAAAAGTACTCGAACACGGACTTCGTGATTTTTCCGAAGACGAACTTTATCAAATGCTGACTTATGCAAACACGGCGGCGGGTATAGTAACGGAGCGCAAAGGCGCGTTGCGCGTTATGCCGACACCGCAGGAAATAACTATGAGAATGAGGGAGAATGAGAAATGACAACCGAAAAAATTCTGCTTGCGTCAGTCAACGACGTCAAGGACTTTGTAAGCGCAGTAACAACCGCAAACTGCGACATTGATATTGCCGCGGACAGATACGTTATCGACGCAAAATCCATTATGGGAATTTTCAGTCTGGATCTGAGCAAGCCGCTCGAACTGCGCATAAACTCTTCAGACGCGAACGAAGTTGATGCGGTAAGACAAAAAATCAGCAAATTCATAATTAAAGACTGACTTAAAAAATCAAAACACGCGGGGCGCAAGACCTCGCGTGTTTTTGCATTCAAATATCTTATTTTCACTTTTCGACAATAGGCGGAACGAAGTTTTCTATGGCTGTTCTCAAACGCGGATGACGGATAACAAAATGTATAGCGGGCGACTTTTCCTTTGAGACCATCGCCCAATTTCCCTCGTTTATGCTTATGCGAAGATTGCGGAAAGCAAAGCCGTCGGATGAAACGACGGAATAGTTGGGGTGAGTTTTTGCAAATTCCCGAGTTCTTGCAAGATGTTCGGTATACTCTTCATAAGTATAAACAAGTTCTTTTTCCGTAAAAGAATCGAACGCGGAAAGCGTCATCGGGTTTTGCATGAACGCCTCTTCTGAAAGTTCGCATATCTCATCTGAAATTTCTCCGATTTCGAGAATTTTTTCAACACGGGCGCGCTGTTCCGCGGCGGCTGTCAAAATATTATCCGTCTCGTCTTTTTCTGCATTTCGGGAAGACAGAAACTTTTCCAAAAATTCTCTGTCGGCGGTATAAAGAGGAAGCGAAGACAGAATATTTCTTCTTTTTCCCGCTTTTTCCGCATCCGCATTCAAAAATGCGCGAAAAGAAGTTGATGAACTTTTGCGGTAAATATCCATAAGCGGTAGCGCCTTTTTCAGCAGGTCTCGGGACATTTCATTATAAAAAGTGACCTCTTCCCTGCTCTTTGTCAAGCGATATTCTCCCTTTACATGGTGTCCCGCCACGGCAGTTCCGAAAAGAGCCGCCGCGCCGGACGTTTTCAGTAAATGCAAAAAGCCCGAACTTCTTACTCTTTTAAGATAATAAGGCGATATCTGCCCCGTCATATACATCGGAATATAACTTTCAAGTCCTAGCATCATTTCCGAAAACGGACGGTCAACGTCATGTATCATATTCAGATGAAGCCCCTTTTTTAGGAGCATCGCCATGCCGAACATCCATTTTTTTGCAAAGTCTTCATCCTTTGCCATTTCTCCCATCGGCATATCGCTGAACATCATCACGTCTTGCATGGACGGAGAAATGACCGTTGCTTTCAAAAAATCGAGATCCGCATCTTTCATTCTGCGCAGTCCGCGGTAAACCTTTGTTGTGGGAAGACTGAACGGAACGGTAGGTACTTTCAGTTCATCGAAATGTATGACCTTTATGTATTCATTCAAATCAAACTCATCCAACGCCGAAAGAAAACGGGATATTTCACCGACAGGCGACCCCTCACCCGCTATAAGCCATTCACGGATTTTTTCGCATCTTGCGGAGATGTCCGATAAATCCGCAACGGAGCAGGAAAGCAAAGAAGCAAGCGACGAAAGGTTTTCGGCGGACGAATATTCCCGTCCTATAAATCCCGCGATGTCGGAAACAAACGATTCTGGATCTGACGGACGGCGCGAACCGTTTTTTATTCTGAAAAGCGTGGAAGCGTCATAATTGGTACAGGCGCAGAGCGTCGGAACGCCTATTTTCAAAGTCTCGACAAGCGCGTTGAAATTAAGACGCATACGCTCAAAATCAACCGTGCATATATCTTCACAACCGAGAAATGCGGAGGAAACACTTTCTTCCGTTATATCAGTCGCAAGCCTGTATTGTGCAATTGCAGCAATGGCGACACAAAGTTTTTCAAAAGAGTCCGTTCCTATATCGGGGGTTCTCTCCCCGCTGCGGTAACGGCTCAAAGTTGCTTGCGACAGCCCCGACGCGTCGCAAATCTCCTTTGCGGAACAATCGAGGTTTTCCATATACTCATTCAATTTTTCGCTGAACTTCATTCATTTCACATCCTTATAAAAGATATCGTTAAGATATTTTCAAGTTAATTATAATCTATGTTTGTGAAAAAAGATAGCATTTTCCTATATGGCAATTGCCAATTCGGAAAATAATTTGCCGTTTCTTGTCTTTCATGATATATTAAAAGTGTAAAAACTTATAAAAAGGAGAATAGGAAATGTTCAGAAAACATTTTTTGCAAAAGGTTTTGGCAATGCTCTTGACAGTCTGCGCAACAATAGCGCTTATGCCGACTGTTTTCATGGCGGAAGACAACGAAGTGCTGACAAAACCCGTCACCTGGTGGGAAACCGAACATGCCGGGATGATCCGTATCGGCGCGGGGGACAAATACCACAACCCAATAAAAGCGACAAGTTGGTACTATTCGGTAAATTATGAATTCCGTATTTATTATAACGGAACGACGGAAGACGATTTTATAGATGAATTCTACTCGGATTCGTACCTTGCGGATATTACGACGACTTTCAACTCTTCGGGCGAGGGTACATATTACTACAAAGCCAGAGCGATAGAAGTTGACCTCGGAACAGACAATGAAACAGGCAATGTCAGCCCGTGGTCGGATATGAGTGAGGGCTTTGAATACAAACGTCCCGCAAAGGCGGCAACGTCTTTCGATATCGAGATAGGCTATTCGGATTGCAATATTTCGGGCGGCAGATACCTTGACTTTACAAAAGAAAAGGGATACTCGGTAACGGTTTATACGACGCCGTTCTTCATTTCGACTTGTGATTTGCAATTTGACGGATATCCGTTTGAAGCGGAATTGGAGATACGTCTCCCCTACGGAAGTGCATATTTCAGCGGCTATTCCGACCTGTCGGTAACGGTGAACGGTAAAAAATGCTCTTCCGTATACATAAAAAACGACCTTGTCGCGATTGCTTATTACAAATTTGAGAAGAAAAATTCCGCGCCTTATGTCAGACTCGGCAACGACGGAGCAGAGATAGATTTAACGCAAAATCTCGGAAAAACCGTGAATGTCGGCGGCGGCACGGCAATGCTGACGCAGAACGGAAACGAATATGTTCTCGAACTTGAAAATGTCAGTCTGAACGGCGGAATCGGCAGTTTTCTGCTGACAAGTCAGGAATATGACGCAAATCTCGGCAAATACGTCCACGAAACCATGCCGAGAACGTTCGGTATCAGAGCAAACAGAGACATAACGCTTATTCTTAAAGGTACAAACAAGATAAGTTCCGAAGACAAAGGCGTATATTACGGCATAGCGCTTGAGGAAGCGTCCTCTATGACCGTTACGGGCGACGGCACGCTTGACATATATGCGGGCGGCATAGCGGAAAACGGCTGGGGCGGAACAGGCAGCGGCTTCGGAATAATCACGGGAACAGCCTTTGCGGAAGTCACGGTTGAAAGCGGTAAAATCAATGTTTACCCCATAGATGGTTCACTCGGAATTTTCGCCTCAGACCTTAATATGAAGGGCGGAGAACTGACGGTTGTCGGAAACGAAAACAGAGCACCCATAAAAATGAGCGCATTCGGAGCGCTTCGTATGTACGACGGAAAGATGACCGTCACGTCGGGACAGCGTGCCCAAAATTCGGGAGCGATTGAGACCGAGGGCGGAGATATTTATATTATGGGCGGCGAACTGACTGCCGTTTGCAAGAGCGAGAATATATCTTACGGAAAAGCCATTTACTTTGACAATTTCGCAAGCGGCGAATGCCGTGCTGTGCTTCACTATTACGGAGGAACAGCAACACTCATAGGCGAGGGCGGAGCCTTGGAAGTAGACGATTACACTACAAACCGCTACGAATTTATACGCGTCGGAACCACCCTGAATCCCGAAGAGGCAACATTTTCTCCGTGGGATCTGTCGCAAGACGGAATAAATGACTTCAATAAAGAAGAAAAAGTTAAAGTTATCCGTTTTACCGCGCCTGCCGTAAAAATGATAGACACAATAAAAATTGACGGCGCAAGACTTTCATACAAAGCAGGCGACGAAGCGGAATTTATGGCAAGACCCGCCGAAGAGTTTGCGGATATATTTACAATAGACGAGGAAAGTTGGATGAGATCCGACGGGGAAGATATATCGAGCAATCCATCACTGCCCGAATCACCCACGGTATTCAAAGAAAACTCAATATACACTTATTACCTCTCTCTTAAAATGACGGAGAAAGCGGTTGAAGACGGCTACCGTTTTTCCGATAACGTAAAACTCATTCTTAACGGAAAAGAAATAAATCTTTCGCCTACCCAAATATTGAATATGTTTTTCGGAACATCATTGATTATCGAAGATATTGCAACCGTAGATACGGGAGCGGAAGCGTACCTTTGCGGAGATGCCGACGGCGACGGAACGGTAGATATAATTGACGCCATGTTAGTTTTCTATCACGTTGCAAAAAAAGAATTGATGACAGATGAACAGTGCCGCCGTTGCGACACTAACGATGACGGAGAAGTAGACATCGAAGACGCAATGAAAATATTCTATTACGTTGCAAAAAAATCCGATTCGGTCAGATAAAACCGTATATATACAAAAAACGGGTTGCCGCGGGCAACTCGTTTTTTGTATTGATTCTATTTACTTTGATGCATTATCGGAATTGTTCGCGATCGGCTTTTCGCGAGTTTCCGGAAGTGCGTGCAGGCGCAGAAGAAAAACGCAAACGCAAAGACTGACAATTATATCAGAAACTGCGGTCGCGGGTTCAACGTCAACGCCGAACTTGTTTGAGCCGATGAAATAAAGAACCGTTTCGGCAATGCGGATAAGTCCGAGGAAGAATGCAACCGAACCGAAGCCGCAAAGAGTTCTTCTTGACGGCATTCCGACAATCATTTTTGCAAAACTCATAAAGAAAAGCGTCATAAAACCGAGCGCAAGTATCGTAAAACTGTCGTATGCGCGGGACAAAATCGAAGATTTTTCCGAAAACAGATCAAGTGTTCTGAGTGCGTAATACAGAACGGGTGCAAGTGTCAGCACATTGAAAAAGGTTCTGTTTACACATTTTCTCGGATCAACTGCAAAAACAACAAGAACGACTGCGGAAAGTATGCCCGCAAGAAGTATCCAAGCATCAAAATCTGCGAACACGTTTTTCAGCGTAACTCCTCCGACCCCGTTCGCAAAACTTTTTATAACCGAATCGGTCGTATAAATTCTGATAAAAGACGAAGCGGCGATGCTTGCGGCAGAGAGCAGGAACATTATTCCCGAAAACGAAAACGGATCGGGGCAGATGCGAATAACGCTCTTTTTCGGAACGACTTTTGATTTGACGCGCCATATCATCTGCGAAAGCAACACTATGACGCCTGCAAGAATAAATATATTGAAGAATATGTAAAGGCTGCTTCCCCTTACATAGTAGCCCGTTTCGGCTTCAACGCCGTACAGCAATTCGACAACGCGAAAAATAATGCCGACAACGGTCAGCGGAAACAGAATATAAAGATAGTTTTTCGCTTTCATAAAACTCTCCAAAATACATTTTATATTTACCATTATATATCTTTTTCATAAAAAGTCAAGCGTTTTGTTGCAATGGGCTAAAAAATGTGCTATTATAATATCAGAACACAAAACGGAGAAAACACAAATGAATAACATAAAAATCACGGCAACAAAACTGACGTTGCTTCTGTTTCTTTCGATTCCCGCGCAAATTATAGTTTCTTTTGCGACGGGATTTATTCCGCAGGGAGTAATATCCGCAAATCTGCAAAGTTTCATAATCCCGCAGATAATTTACCCTCTTCTGTTTGAAGTGCCGTATCTTCTGATTGCAAAAAACAGCATTGCATCGTTTCTGACCACGCCAGTCAAAAAAGTTTCTGTCATAAAAACGGCATCGGCGACATTCGCATTTATGTTTGCGGCAATTACGCTTTCTTCAATCTATTCCAGCCTTCTCGATGCCGTAGAAATCGTAAAACCGATAAAAAGCGCGTCTTTTACAACCGATAATATCTTTGAAGCCGTACTTTGGATAATCGCAATGGCGGTTTTGCCGCCCGTGCTTGAAGAAGCGGTCTTCCGAGGTGCGATTCTCGGAACAATGAAACAGTATATGGGCAAGGGCGCGATTTTCTTTTCTGCAGCGCTGTTCGCACTCATGCACGCAAATTTCAATCAGATCCCCGTCGCATTTGCCATGGGTCTTATACTCGGATGGTTCGCCTACTCCACGGGGTCGATAGTCGTTCCTATAATACTGCACGCGTGCAACAATCTGCTTTCCGTAGGGTATTCGCTGTTGAACGGGGTACTTGAAGAAAAGGCGTTGGCAAGAACAGACCTGATATTGACCGCGGCGATTTCGCTGATAGGACTTTGCTGTGCAATATATGAAATTATATCTTTTGCAAAGAAGATTAAAAATGAACCGAAAGCGGAAAAGGGTTCGGTCAAAGCGGCATTTTTTACTCCGTCATTCATTTTCTACACCGCTATAATGCTCGGACTTGCGGTGTTGACAAACAATGTAAGTTAAACATAAATAAGATAAAAAAGAGCGTTTGTATGCAAACGCTCTTTTTTGTTTGATTTTAGTGTTTATTTCAAGTATTTATTTGCGCTGTAACCTATTATATTCTTATACAGAATACAATCCCACGAATACCCGTCGCCGGTTGCCGCGTTTTCGGAAATTACCGTAACTTCGGAACTGCGGGGAATATAAAGATACCTCGCGCCGTTTTTTGTTGACGGAGCGGAGCGCAGAGCCAAAGCATCGGTCGATTTCTTCGTCTTCGTCTTGCCTGTGGAAACTTCGATTTTCTCGCCGCTGTCGGCAGGAACGCTTTTGAAAATCAGACCTCTGGTATTTTTGACCGTTGTGAACTCGGGATCGACAAAGAAAAGAGTTTCGGGCTTTGCGGTTCCGTGCGTTGTGGTTATAACCCAAGAACCTTTGGAATTTTTTGTCCAGCCCGAGCCTTTCAGTCCGCCCTTGCCCGCGGACATGTGAACATGGTTGCCGCTTGCGTGAGACGTCCCCTCGTGCCCGATAAGTTCGCCGCGCTTGTATCTGCGTCCGACGTAAATGCCGTTTCTGCCGAAATCGGAATTGTTCATGTGCACAAATTTTATCGTGCAGATGTCACGCGTTCCGTCCGCAAAATCGACCTCGGATGTCGAAACGAGCCACGCGCCGTTTGCGTGATTGTTACCCGTTACGTCACCGGCGATTTTGACAACTTCCATTTCATCGCAGGGGCAATAAAACGGTTCTCTGCCGATGTCCTTACCCGCGATGTCTATCGGATAATCCGCAGGTTTTCCGTGCGAACTGATATAGTGTGAAATTTTTCCGTCGTAAGTCTGGGTTATGCCCATAACTTTCATGGGAAATATCAGATAGTTCTTTTTCATTTTTTCACCTCCTGCGTCCATTATAAAGCCTTTTACCCCGCTGCGAACCCCGAATTTTCAAAATTTTTCAATCGAGAAATTCGTTTGCCGCATATCCCACGGTCTCGTTGTAAACAACCTTATCCCACGAATAGCCGTCCGATGAAGCGACGTTCTCTTCAAGAACCGTGACCTCTTTGCCTCTCGGAATATAAAAAAAGCGTTCTCCCGCAACGGACGACGGTTCCGAGCGGAGTGCAAGAGCATCGGAAGTCGTTTTGGTTTTCGCAAATTCCACGCGGCGCAAATACCGGTTTGCGCAATATCCTTTAACGCCGTCACATTCAACTTCGTCCCACTCAAAACCATCCGCAGAAGCAATGTTTTCCCGAATAACGGAAACAAGCGTATCTTCGGGAATATAGAAATGGCGTTTTCCGCCCGTAACGGACGGCACGGAGCGAAAGGCTACCGTGTCAACGGTTTTTTTCGGCAGTATCAAAGGTGTGTTCCCCTCTTCGTAATCAATTTCGGGCATTTTGAGCCAATGCGTCCAACCTCTGCCTTTAACGGAAGTTTTGACTATTCCGTCGCCGAAAGCGCCGAGAGTGCATTCGACAGCATACCCGTTTCCGATATATACGCCGCAATGATTGGGCATATACAGAATAAGACCCTCGATTTCGGGCAAGGCTGACGCTTTTCCCCGTTCCGTCGCAGCGGAATACATTCCCGCCGCGTTACGGTCGGTAGCTTTTCGATAGCGCAGTGGTGAACGCCCTCCGTCTGACCAAAGAAAATACTTGTAAAGTCCGCCGCAGTCGCACCCGACATATCCTTTTCCTATAAGCGAACGGAGTTTTTCCTGTCTTTTTTCGGTATATCTCAACGGATATTTCTTCGCCTTTGCCGAAATAATGCGTTCCGACACGGGTCTGCCGTATTCGCCCCACATATAAACGGAGTGTTCTTTTGTTTTTTCCAAGCAAAAAGCCGCAAGTTCCCTACCCGTCGGTTTCTTCATTTTTCAGCGCCTCCTCATCCGAGGCAAGTTCGTCGGACTCTATCCAAGCGATAAGTTCTTTGACTTTTTCTTCGCTGACATGACCTTTGCGCAACGCTTTTTTCAAAGAAGCGCAGGCGCAGTCTGTTTTTGATATCGGGTTGTCGGAAAGCCAAGCGTAAATACTTGTTCCTATCAAAAAAACCGTTGAAACAACATTTTTAACCGCGTCGTTTTCAAGCGGCAGCGGCGAATGACCGAACATCGTCAGTACCTGATTTATCATAGACACGAGCAAAAGTCCCGCGCTTATCGCACTTTCTTTCGTTATTTTCATTAAGCATACCCCTTCCGTTATACATTATATTCGGGAACTTATAAAAATGTGAAAGCGCGATTAAGAATGTATTAACCCGATTGACACAGCGCAGAAAAATATGTTATAATTCGGACATAGGATATAGTTGAATATATTCGCCTAAGGAGACAAAAATGTTTATACCGGTTGTTCTTCCGATACTCATTGCCGTGATATTCCTGCTTTTTGCGGTAATATACGACGATGTAAAAAAGCAAAAAATGCCGAAGCCGAACGAAATGTGCCTTTGCCGCAGACGATTTTTCCGTATAGCGGGAGCGGCGTGGGCATATCTCGGGCTTGTTCCGACATTGATATACGGGATCTTCGGAATAGCGAACAGCGTGCTGCTGTTCGTGGGGCTTTATCTGTTTTTTGTTCCCGAACTGAAACTTATTGCATATAAAATTTTTCCGAAAGCCGCAAAAGCCGTGATGAGAACCGTTTGGATATTTTTCTTCATTGGGCTGACAACGGCGCTGACGATGTTCGGATTTCTTGTTTCGGCACAGTTCAACACGCCGATCGGAAAGGAGGGCACGGTTGTGGTTCTCGGCTCGCAGGTACGGGGCGACCACCCGTCGCAGTCTCTCGCATCGAGAATAAACGCCGCTTACGACTATCTTGTAGCCCACCCGCAGACCGTCTGCATCGCAACGGGAGGCAAAGCCGAGGGCGAAAACATAACGGAAGCCGAATGTATAAAAAACGAACTTGTCAAAAAAGGTATTGACTCCGAAAGAATAATATGCGAAAACGAGGCGGTAGATACAGATACAAACCTTGAATATTCGGCAAAGATAATTGAGGAACGAGGGCTTGACAAAAACATTGTTATCGTAACTGAATCATATCACCAAATGCGCGGCGCACTTTACGCAAAGCGTTTCGGGCTTAATCCGACCGCCGTTTCCTCGCACACTCCGTTTGCTCTTCAATGCTCAGCGTGGGTCAGAGAGATGATAGGTCTTGTTAAATTCGTACTGGTAAAATAAGAAAACATGCGTAAGAAAAAGATGCAGTCTCATTCGAAACCGCATCTTTTCTTTTTAATAAATTTGCTTTAATAACCTATCGTGTAAATCGCCTCATAGCGATCGCCGTTCGCGATGGGAAGCTCGTTCATACCATCGTTTGTCATTTCGCCGTCCTTAACGATCTTCCACCACGCGTTGCCGTCGTCCCAATACGCGACCATACCGTCTATCGATGTATATATCCCGGACTCTTTTTCATCGGCTTTCAGTATTTCCTGCTCTATAAGCGCGTCCGCAAGGAATTTTTCGGACGTGGTTATTTCGTGTTCCACTGTTTTTCCGTCCTTGTCCGTAACAGCGAAAACAAAGGTGACCTTTTCTTCCGCTTCGGTCGGCGCGGAGGTCGTCTGCGTCGGAGCGGAGGTCGCAGGCGTTTCGCCCTTATTCGCGCAGGCGCAGAAAACGCCGAGGCAAAGAGCGAGAACAATAATAAGTGACAACAGTTTTTTTACGGTTTTCATAATACATTCCCTTTCGATAAATATTTTCCGCGTTTTACTGCTTTTTCAGCGAAAAAAAAAGAAACGCCCCGCGCATAAACGGGGCTCTTTCTTTTTTGGCGGAGAAGAAGCGATTTGAACGCTCGCGCCGCTTTCACGACCTACTCCCTTAGCAGGGGAGCCCCTTCACCACTTGGGTACTTCTCCGTATTTTGGCGGAGAGGAAGAGATTCGAACTCTTGGCTCTTGCGAGTCACCGGTTTTCAAGACCGGCTCCTTAAACCGCTCGGACACCTCTCCGTACATTCCGCTTTTTCAAGTCAGCAGAAGTATTTTACCATAAATAAACGCCATTGTCAATACCTAAAAACGAAATTTGTGAGACGAGATGTGACAAAAAGTATTGACAAGTAAAAAATAGTATGATATAATGCCGACACTGACGCTTCGGTCAGTCTTAAAACAGCAAACCCGATCCTCCCGCAAAACGCACAAGCGGACTGTCGCTTGAACGCACAGGGACGATCGCAGACGCCGCGCTCTCCGCGGCGTCGGTTTTTTCTCGGAAAATGCAGGAATACTTTCAGACGTATTCTTTGAGTTTTTCGAGTATTTTTTTTTCTCTGCGGGAGACCTGCACCTGACTCATCCCGAGCATATCCGCAGTTTGCTGCTGCGTTTTTGAACAGAAATAGCGAAGTGTAATAAGTTTTCTGTCCTCCGCACAAAGTTTGCCTATTCCCTGCCGCAATGCTATCTTTTCGAGGTCTGCGGAAAAATCGCCGCCCGCTACGGTATCAGCCAGCGTGTGGTCACCGTCATCGGAAAGCGTCTCGTCAAGCGATGCGGGGCGCGCGGCGGAATCAAGAGCCTCCACAACTTCTTCAAGAGTCAACCCCGTCTTTTCGACGAGTTCCGAAACCGTAGGGTCTCTGCCCAAAAGATTGCGCAGTTTTTCGGTGCAGGCTCTTATCCGCACAAAATTCGAGCGGACTGCGCGACTGACCTTTATTGCGCCGTCATCGCGCAAAAAACGTTTTATCTCGCCCGTTATAACGGGCACGGCATAAGTGGAAAACGCAAAACCTTTTGATTCGTCAAAATTTCTTATTGCTTTCAGTAGTCCGAGGCTTCCTATCTGAACAAGGTCCTCGTATTCAACGCCCGAATACGGAAAGCGCGCGGCAATGCTGTGAACCAATCCCATATTTTTCAGAAGAAGTTCTTCCTCCGAACGGGGGTTCGAGTATGTAAAAGTTTTTTTGTCTGTCTGCATATCAGCCACGCTTGACTATCTTTCGTTCCATCACAACTTTTGTACCCTTTCCGGGTTTTGAGGAAACCCGAAGCCTGTCCGAAAAACTTTCCATTATCGTAAAGCCCATTCCGGCACGGTCGTCCGCCCCCGTCGAAAAACACGGTTCCATGGCTTTTTCCACATCGTCTATGCCCCGCCCGAAATCGCGGACGGTTATTCGCAAAACATTGCTGTCAAACAGTTGCATTTTCATCTTTATCGTTCCGAGATCGGAACCGTAAGCGTGAACAATACAATTCGTGACCGCTTCCGAAACGGCGGTCTTTATTTCTGCAAGTTCTTCAACCGTCGGGTCAAGTTGCGTGGCAAAAGCGGCAACGCTCATGCGGGCAAAGCGTTCGTTTACGGAACGGCTTATAAATGTCAGTTCCGCGGAATTTATCATCATTTCAATCATCTCTCCTTATCGTTACGAGTTTTTCAAGATTTGCCATACGGAAAACCGCTTCGACCGGGCGTGTCAGATTTGTCAATTCAACCTCTCCGCCGACGGATTTCATCAGTTTTCGTCTGCCTGTCACAACAGCAATTCCGCTGCTGTCGCAAAATGTAACACCGCCGAAATCAAGAACGAGTTTTTCGGGCAGATACGCACGCACCGCGCCGTCTATCTCTTCGCGTATGGAGGCGGCGCGATGATGGTCTATCTCCCCTTTCAAAAAAACGGACAACGTTCCGTTTTTGAAACCTGTTGTCATAAATCAAAGCCTCCTTTTCATATATTGTATATCAACTGCCGCAAAAAAATCGTCGAATCGGGAAACCGAAAGAAAGAAAACATATTGACAACAAAGTTTTGTTGTGGTATAATAAAACCATACCAAATAAGTATGGAATGGTGTCGGTATGAAACTCACAAAAGAACAGGATTATGCCATTCGCATAGTCTATGAATTATTCAAAACAAATTCCAAAATGACCGTTGCGGAGGTTTCCGAAAAAACGGGCGTAACGCCGCTGTTCACGCAAAAGATAATGAGAAAACTCAGTTCTGCGGGGCTTGTTTCCTCTGTCAAGGGCAATCAGGGAGGATACATTGTAACGCTCCCGAGTTCCGATGTTTCAATCTACGATGTATTTAAGGCGATAAACGGCGATCTGTACATAAACGCCTGTCTCGACCCCGAATCGGGGTGCTGTTCACGTCCGGGAATCGAGGGTGCGAAAGGCGGTTGCGTGATACGCCGCGCAATTGGAATATTGAACAAAGACCTTATATCATCGCTGAAAAAGATAACGTTTGAATCACTGTTAGAGGACGAATTAAAATGAAAATGCAAAAATGCGCCGAGAAGTTTTTTGCCGTTTGCCTTTGCGTCTGTCTCATGATGTCTTTTGCTGTTTCGGCAAATGCGGCTGAATGCGAATTGCGGCTTTCCGACGCGGAAGGCTATGCGGGAACGGAAAGAACTCTTACACTTTCGGTCAAAAACAACCCCGGAATATCAAACGGGATCCTTTTTGTACGTTATGATCCCGAGATTTTTTCCGTGAATGAAAATGATATATCCGTCGGCAATATCGGTTCAAAATTTAAGATTATTGAAACAGACTGCAAACAAGGAGTTGTAACGCTCGGATTCGTCAGCGGTAAGAATGTGACGGAAGACGGAGTTCTTTTCACGATTCCCGTCACCGTGGCTCTCGATGCATATCCGACACAGATCAAAATAGATATAGAAGTGAAAGAACTCGTCGGCACGGATGATGTTCCGATAGCGACAAGGAACACGGCATCGGATTTCACGGTTTCCGAGCCGCCGCAATGCATACCGGGAGACGTCAACGGCGACGGATCTACGGATATATCCGACGCAATGCTCGTTTTCTATCATGTTGCGAGAAAAAAATTATTGCCGAATGAAAAACTTTTTGCCGCAAACGTGGATAAAAACAAAGAGGTCGATATAGCGGACGCAATGCAGATATTCTATTTTGTAGCAAAAAAGATAACCGAATTGCAGACTTAATGTGCCGCGCAACGTTCCAAATGTGTAAAAAAATCGAACTTTTCCCAAAATCGACCATAATACCGTTTTTTACCAAACAAATCTTTGAAAAACCCGTGAACACATAAAAATGTCATAAAAAATGCTTGACAATCAACGAATTTTGATATATAATGTAAGCGTAATATGAGGTTAAAGGCATTTTCTGTTGCTTTTGCAGGGAACGGAGCGCAAACTCTACGGAAATCCGAAGACCGATTATTTAAAAATGACAGCGCGTCTTCTGCGTGGCGGCTGTCGCTGTTAATGTAGTACGCAGGAGACAAAAATGCCTAAAAGGCAAAATCTATCTTAAAGGAAGGTACTCAAACATGAAAAAGTTTTTGGCAATTTTCATGGTAGTTGCAGTCGTTATGGGTATGGCGTTTGTCGTTATGAGTTCGGCTGATGAAAAGGATGCAACTTTCACGATTAACGTTTCTGATCCCGTTAACGGTGTTTACGATGTTTCCGTAGACATCAGTGCAACGACCCCCATCAGCGGCTTTACTCTTCAGGTAAAACTCGGCGATGGTGTTTCGTTCGTTGAATTCGCAGATGAAGATGAATATTTCGGAGATATTGCGCTCAGCGCATCCAAGGGTTACAACAACGCATCTCTCGTTTATCTTACCGCTGAAAGAATTGTTCACGTTGTTCTCGCAAACTCCAAGGGCAATGTTCAGTACATGGTAGGTAACCCGAACGGTTCTTTCGGCAACAAACTTACCGGTGCAATCAAATTCCAGATTAAATCCGACAGGGCTCTTACAGCAAACGACATTACATTCGGTTCCGAGACCAAACTCGTAAGCGATGACAAAGATAAGACAAACGTAACGTTTGACTTTGTTCCTGTTCTTCCGGCAGCTCCGACCACCACGACCGAGACTCCCGTTCCGACAACGACAGAGACTCCCGTTCCGACAACGACCGAAGCTCCCGTTCCGACAACGACCGAAGCTCCCGTTCCGACAACGACCGAGACTCCCGTTCCGACAACGACCGAAGCTCCCGTTCCGACAACGACCGAGGATCCCGACGCTCCGACCACCACAGGTGAAGAGCCCGCTCCGACAACGACGGCAAAAGACCCCAACACTTCTGACGGAAGCGCTATGGGTATGTTCGCGTTCATCGCTCTTGCAATCGCTTCGCTTGCTTGCGCAGTAGTTGTTATCGTTAGAAGAAAAAGAGCGTAAGATTCACTAACCTTTTGAAAAAGTATTAACTATTTAAATAGTTAGGCTCTGTAAAGGGCTACGGTGCAGTTCTTTTTTAGAGAGCATCGTAGCCCTTTATCAATAATAACAGGCAGATAATTTCAATTGAAATGAAGCGTAGAACCGTTCCCTCTCGTTTCCCCCAAAAACAAACAGCAAAAGCTGTATTTTTACAAAGGAGGCACAACAATGAAGAGATTTATTGCAGGAATCATGACTGTGGCAATGGCCGCGACAATGACTGCTTTTGCATTTTCTTCAAGCGCCGCAAATGACGAGGTCAGAGGCGTTATTCCCAGAACAAAAGTTGACGCGACTCTTGACGCAAAAGACGATGAAGACTTTTGGGCAAACGCGTACTATGAAGAACTGAATGAAGAAAACGCATTCATAAAAGAAACTCAGATGGAAGAAGAGCCGACAACGGATCTTCCCTCCCTCAAAATCAAGATGGCTTATTACAGCGAAATAGCTGAGGGAACCGATCCCGCGACCATGCGTTATTCTAAGGATACCAATGGTGGTATTCTTGTTTATATGGAAGTCATCGATAAGCACAAGGCATTTACTTTCGGAAATACAAAATATGACGAGCTCGGAAACGAAGTATTTGACGGATACCCGTCCGCAAATGCAACCGACTGTGTTCAGCTTGCGTTTGACCCCCTTGACAAAAACGGCACGTCCGGCGGAGCTGACGGCTCCGTAATCTTCTCGTTTGTTCCCTATTCGATAGTCGCTCCCGAAGGAAAAGCATCGTCTCCCGGAGTAGGAACGATAGCCGGCGGCAGAGGCTGGTGGTGGCAGCACTGGGGCGGCGGCTTTGGCTACGGTGATAACAGCGGCGACCTTCTCAGAAAGGCCGTTGAAATGAAAGCCAACACAGATTATGTTTTCGATCCCGCGCATCAGCTTCCCGGTGATGACGTTAAAGTTCCCATATTGAGAGTCAATTACATCAGACAGGCATATCAGTATGCATCCATTGAAGGTTATCAGATCGAAGCAAAAATCCACTGGAATGTATTTGATATCGAAGGAGAAATGGGAATCAAACCCTATGAAGGCAGACAGTTCGGCCTTATGATTTCTCTTGTAGACTACATGTTTGACGATTTCAATATTTCCTCAGGTGACAGCGCAGCGGTAGAAGCCGCGCAGCACGTTTACAGAGTTTACCTCAACGGCGGCGATGAAGATGAGGGCTGGCTTTCGGTAGATAATCCGAGCACCTATGCAACATACGCTCTCGGCGGTTTCATAAACGATGATCCGCAGCCGGCAATCGTATACGGAGACGCTAACGGCGACGGCTCGGTTGACATTACCGACGCAATGCTGGTTTTCTATCACGTTGCGAAAAAAGAAATGATGACCGACGCAGATCAACTTAAACGCTGCGACGTTGACAAGAACGGCGACGTAGATATCTCCGACGCTATGCGTGTTTTCTACTTTGTAGCGAAAAAAATTGACAGCGTTGAAACAGACGACTCTGCAAGCTAAACAAGATATAAATACATATTAAGTAAGATAAGGCGCGGACAAATAGTCCGCGCCTTATCTTGCAAAAAACAATATTTTCTGTATTTTTAAGTTAAAAAAAGCGGGGCTTTGCAATCAATATGCAAATCCCCGCACTTTTTAAATGCCATCAAAATTTGAGCATTGATTCATCCCACATGGAGGGGGTTTCTACGCCGAGAAGTTGAGTAACCGTTGCTGCGACATTTGAAAGTCCGAAATTGCCGTCTTTCAGTTCGTGCTCGGCTGTCGGGTCATAAACTATAAACGGAACGGGATTGAGCGTATGAGAGGTCTTCGGCTTCGGAGCCTGTCCCTCTTTTGCTTTTTCATACATTTCATCGGCGTTGCCGTGGTCCGCAGTCACAAGAAGAATAGAACCGGTCTCATCTACGGCTTTCTTTACCCTTGCAAGGCAAAGGTCAACCGTTTCAACCGCGATTTTTGCGGCGGCAAAAACGCCTGTATGACCAACCATATCGCCGTTCGGATAGTTGCAACGGATAAATCCGTATTTGCCGGAATAGATGGCTTCTATAAGTTTATCTGTAACTTCCGCGGCTTTCATCCAGGGACGCTGTTCAAAGGGAACTGTATCGGAATCAACTTCGTCGTAATCTTCAAGTTCTTCGGAGAATTTTTCACTTCTGTTTCCGTTCCAGAAGTAGGTAACATGACCGTATTTCTGTGTCTCGGAAACGGCATACTCTTTGATACCCGCCTTTACAAGAGCCTCGGTAAGAGTATTTTTGATTGCGGGAGGTGCAACAAGGAAATTTTCGGGGATTTTCAAATCACCGTCGTATTGAAGCATTCCTGCATAAAGTGTTTTGGGAACGCGAACGCGGTCAAACTTGTCGAAGTCCGCCCCCTCGGTAAATGCACGGCTTATTTCTATCGAACGGTCGCCTCTGAAATTAAAGAATACAACCGAATCTCCGTCCTCAACCGTGCCTACGGGTTTGCCGTTTTCCGCAATAACGAACGGGGGCAGATCCTGGTCTATCGCGCCTGTTTCCGTGCGCAGGGTTTCATAGGCTTCCGCCGCAGATGCGAATTGTCTGCCCTGCCCGAGAACATGGGTTTCCCAACCGAGTTTTACCATGTCCCAGTTGGCTTCGTATCTGTCCATGGTTATCTTCATTCTTCCGCCGCCGGAAGCGATTTTACCGTCGAAATCGGCGTCATTCAACTCCGCAAGTTTATCTTCAAGTTCTTTGATATACGTCATTCCGCTTGTTGCGGGAACGTCTCTGCCGTCAAGCAGAATGTGAATGCGGCATTTTTTAACGCCGTCCTGTTTTGCACGGGCTATCATCGAAAGAAGATGCTTTATATGAGAGTGAACGTTGCCGTCACTGAGAAGTCCGAGGAAATGGAAAGTCGAGTTGTTTTCTTTGCAGTTCGAAACAAGTTTTTTCCAGATATCGGAAGTGTACATACTGCCGCTTTCGATGGATTCGTTTACAAGTTTTGCGCCCTGCGAATAAACCTGTCCGCAGCCGAGAGCGTTATGTCCGACCTCGCTGTTTCCCATATCGTCATCGGTCGGAAGTCCGACCGCCGTGCCGTGAGCCTTTATCTTTGTCCACGGATAGGAAGCCATGAGAGAATCCAACGTCGGCTTATATGCCGCGGCAACGGCATTGCCGTATTCTTTGTCCGAGATACCTACGCCGTCCATAACGACGAGTACAACTTTTTTGTTCATATATTCAAATACTCCTTACTGAAAATCAGAATAATATATCTTTGCAAAAAACGGTAAAATAAACAAGGTGTTCCATATCCGCCGCCTGCGCAAGAATATGAAGTTCATATCCTCCGTCAACAGGATAAAGTTCGTCGTAAAGCCAGACACAGCCCTCAAATTCGGTTTCCTTTTCAAGGATTTTTGCGTCCGCAAATGTAACCGACGACTTCGTTGCGAAACTCTGCGAAATATCGAAATCAAGCCGTAAATTGCCGTCTTTCATTTCCGCGGAAGTTATAACCGCATCATGAAATCCGAGATTGTCGTCTATTTCGGACGGAACATCGACAGAGTTATAATAATCCTCATATGCTTTCAGCGTTTCGTCCACTTTCCGCTGTGCGCCGTCGCAATAGATGCGCAGTTTTTTATGCACGGCGGGAGTTGCCTTATTAAGGGCAAAAACTCTTATATCCGCAACCTCTGCAAGAATATCCTTGGGGATAACGGCAGAAAGTTCCTTTATTCGTTCGTCAAGCGCCCTCAAATAGTCCGTTTCGTATTCCCCTATATCAATTTCAACGTCTTCATCGGACATTTTTGCTATCTCGTCCTGCATGGCAAGACTTTCGCCGAGACGCTGTTTCAAAACCTCATTGTAAAAGTCTTCGTCTTTTGTCGCGGCGCGTTCATCATCTTCAAGCAATTCCGCAAGAAACGTTTTCAGGCAGAGAGCATACCATTCTTTGGTAAAATACCTCACGTTCAATCTCCTTCCCTGCGTTTTTTCAGAAGCATAACAAGCGGACCCGCAACCGCAAGAACCACAAGGCTTGCGGTCATCATCACTTTCAAAATGGGCCACATATCTTCATCCGCCACACCCGAAACAAAATACTGACCGATGTATATACCGTAAACGAGAATCATCGAAACAAGAATCTTTACAAGGTCAAACGCACGGAATCTGTAAGGCGAATAAAACTTGATTATGAAAGTCGCCGTTTCATAGCCTGCCGCAGTAATAAACATATTCACAACGGCGAGTCCCTGACTTTTTGTTATGTATACAAGAAAGCACATAAGAAGCGTCAGAACGGGCGGGACAAGATAGAGAAAATCAAGTTTTGAAAACAGTTTTTTCATTTGTAACTCTCCTCGGAAGCAAGCATAATTTCATCAAGGACTGCATTGTGTGTACTATTGAATATGTTATAAGGAATTTTCGAATCAATCTTTTCAAGACGTGCAATAAGTTTTTTGACCTCCGCACGTTTTGAAAGATGCTCGTCCTCCGCGGCGTTTTCCGTAAAGCGGCAGGCACATCTCAAAAAGCAAAGTCCGTTCTCGTCTCTCCATCTTATTATATCCCGCTCACGGACAAGATATAAAGGACGTATAAGGCGCATACCCTCAAAGTTGGTTGAATCAATAACGGGAAGCATTGTCTGATACTGTCCGCTGTAAAGCGTTGACATTAGCACGGTTTCTGTCACATCGTCAAAGTGATGCCCGAGCGCGATTTTGTTGCAGCCCGCCTCTTTTGCTTTGCGGTAAAGCCACCCCCTGCGCATACGCGCGCACAAATAACACGGAGACTTTTCTATTCGGACAACGGAATCAAATATTTGTGTCTCAAAAATATCAAGAGGTATGCCGAGTTTTTCGGCGTTCGACTCTATCATTTTTCTGTTTTCCGCATTGTATCCGGGATCCATGCAGATATATCGAACAGTCACATTCGGATTCTCCGCCGCATATCTCTTAAAAAACAGAGACGCAAGCATGGAATCCTTGCCGCCCGAAACACAGACCGCAACACGGTCGCCCGCCTCGACAAGCCTGTATTTTTCAACGGCGGACAGGAAAGCCGAATAAATATTTTCAAAAAGACTATCGTTATTCGGCATATCAAAACCTCTAAAAAATCAAGGGCGTTCATAAAGCCTATGAACGCCCCGTTATATTTCCTTTTACGCAGAGACGTTCAGACGCAATGAATTACCAAGCGTTCTCATCTTCGTCGTCGGAGCGAACGATCTTTGTGAAGTCGATCGTTCCGTCGTCTCTCTCCCACGGATTTTCGCGTCTTCTGCGTTCCTCTTCGTCTTCTTCGAAGATATCCGCACCGGGAGTGCCCTTTGTTCTGCCCGAATTAAGGTCATCGTCTGCCACGTCAAGTGCGGACGCATATTTACCGGTTTTTCCGAGCGTAACTTTTCTTGTTGCTATTCTGAGTCTTTCTTCTCTCTTAACTTTCAGATTATCGGAGATAAGAATTGCACTGTAAACAACTATAAGGAAGAATACGGCAGGGATAACGATATACCAGAACAGGTTCTGCGCTTCGGGTATGGAATCGTTCGGGTCATAACCTTCAAGAGAAGCGTCAAGGTCGGTCTCTTCAAGCGTTACTATATAATAATCGTACTCGCCGTTGAGCGACATCGTCATATTTCCCGAACTGTCGGAAACCGTGTTGTCGGGATTAAGCAATGCGCCTTTTGTGCCGACAAAGCCGTCCCTTCTGATACCGTAAGCCTTATATACGGTGTTTTCGCGAATGATTTTAAGATTTGCCGTCAACGGAGTTCCGTCATTGCTCTGCGCAAAGACGATAAAGCGCGTTGCGGTTTCGTTGTTTGTGCCGGAACCGAGAGCGTATACGGCAACCGTACCGTTTCCGCTTGCGCCGGAGATTGAAACTTTAAGATTCTTATATTCGCTTTCTGTTGAACTTCCGTAATAATATCTGTTGATATAAGCGCTGTAAGCGGCATTCAAAGTCTCATCGGAAAGGTCGCCGTTTGCAAGGAAATAACGTGTTCCGAAGCCTATTACGGTATCGCTTTCCTCGTTATAGAAAAGTCTGCCGTTATCTGTTATCAGAAGCCCGTCGGAAGAAATACATCCGAGGTCGGAAGCGTCGTTCGCATTTCTGTAAGAAGTAAATCCGAGACGGTCAAGCGCCGTTGCCAACTGAGAGGAACTTTCAATCATCCCGTCGGGGACGATTGCCTTGCCCTCGCCGAAATAGACGTCAACCCCGTCAATGTTTTCTATAACTCTGTCACGGGTGCTTACAAGTCCCTGGTCGTTGTACCATGCTTTCTTTTTCATGAAGTCTTGGGCAAACGTTGCATTTTGATACGGATAGAAAGCCTGGATAATAGCCTTTGTACCGTTTTCTTTGTTCGAGTTCGCGCCGACGTAAGAGCCGGACGAAGTGTTGCCCGAAGACATGATTACTTTGAATTTTGAATTTGCCGTATATTCCGTGTCAAAGAACACGTTTTCCGTTTTTGCAAGAAGAGCGGAAGCAAGCGTGGAATTTTTGAATCTGCCGAAATCCATTACGGTGTCATAACCCGAATATCCGATACCGAAGCCCGAGCCGTAAGATGCGGCTATCGCTATATGGCGAAAAAGAGTAGCCATCAAGCCGCTGTTGTTCCAGAGTGCCGCATTCTGATTGGTTGCCGTCGCGTCCGTCAAAGAATAATCTCCGACAACAAAAGCATCCCAGCCCTGATAACTTGCGTAAGAAACAAGAGATATGAATTCAGATATAAATTCGGAATCGGTTGCCTTGACGGCATTTTCACCTGCCGCAACTGCGGAAGTGTTCCACGAAACGATGTAAGGTTTGTCCGCAACCGTTCCGAGCGCCGCATGAGCAACTGCTTCTTTCACTGTCATATCGGGAGTGAACTCAAAATCGCCTCTTGAAGCATCTCCGAGACCGCTTATGCAGACATTGAATGCGCTTGAATCGTTATCGGAAAGAAGAACGGGAGAATTGTAACCGCAGGATCTGATGAGATCTTTCATCGCCGAGAACTGTTTATTCACATAGGTAATAAGGAATCTGCCGAAATCCGCCTCGCGCTGACGACCCGTGCTTGCTTCCGAATAAACGGTGCTGACGGGTTCGGTGGGAACGCGAACCGTTCCGCGTTTTGCGTTTTCGTCTTCGCCGAGGATGCAAGCGCCCGTCTCATCGAGCCATACGCCGCGCAAAACGTCGGTGGAGCCGTACTGTTCCGTCAGCCAATCGTTGAAATCGGGACGCAGGTCGGAATAGCAAACCGCATCCGCGCCGACATCGAGATCGGAGCAGTATGTAACAAACGCAATGGTTGTATCGTCGCCGTAAGTAACGGTTATGTTTTCATCGCTTCTTGCGGCGTTCTTGGTTGCGAAAAATCTTTTGATGAATGCCTGAGCGCGGCGAATCGTGTCCCTGTCCAAAATTGCGGCGCCCTTGCTTGTTTTGTTAACGACAAGCGAAGAGGTCGAAAAAAGACCGATGCCCGCATACATATTTGCATTGTAAAGTTCTGCGAGGAAATCACTGAAAGCCGTGAAGTTGGAAGAGTTTTTCAATACCGAATAAACATCATCGACAATAACGAGGTTGTAACCGTGAGCCGCCATGTCGCTGACCATGTTTTTCAAAGCGTCACCGGTGGGGATACCCTCTTTTGCGATGTCGTATCTTATTCCGAAAAGACGGATATCGCTTTTTGTTCCGTCAAGGTTTACGACAAAATTGCCCTCGTCGGAGTCGATGTAACCGCGATCGCCGTATGTCTTCGTTATAAGATTTGTATAATCGAAGAAGTTGGGGTTCGTACTGTCCGCTCCACCGTCGTTATATATAATATTGCTGTCCTCGGTTTTGTCCGAAGCATCCGCAAAAAAAGGAATACTTGCGGAAAGAACCATCGCGGCGGTCATACCGCAAGCGAGGATCTTCGAAAACTTTTTCCTTGCCTTTGTCATTGAAAACTCTCCTATCCGAATTCCGCCGAACCTATCGGCGGATGAAAACGTTCAAGCCGAAATCATCTTTAATATTATACAACACAATCATTTTTTTTGCAAGACGTGAACCACGACTTTTTCGTGATTTTTCGAAACTTTTTGAGAACTTGAACCAAAATGCGATGAATATCGGACAAAAATAAGAAATGTCTTGCAAAAATCGCTTTGTTATGCTATAATATATTGAATTGATACAGGCAGTAGTTCGCCCATGACGAACACGGAGGAAAAATGGCTCAAATTCAAGCAGAAAAAACAGTTTCGACAGCAAAAGAGACTCAATATAAATTCGACAGAATTCCCGTGGTTGCGCTCCGCAACATCGTTGCGTTTCCGAACGCGGTCATTCATGTGGATATCGAAAGAAAACTTTCCGTCAATGCGGTAAAATATGCGTTCAACGAGGGAACGGACATTTTGCTTGTCGCGCAAAAAGACGCTGCGGCGGAGACCGTGGAAAGAGACAATCTTTTTGACACGGGTGTTTTGGCGACAGTAAATCAAATAGTAAAGACGGGCAAAGATGTTCTGCGCGTCGCTTTTGACTGCAAAGAAAGAGGACGTCTCGGAGAAGAACTGAAAGAGTCCGGTCAGACCATGTTTGCGGAAAGGCTCCCGATAGAAGAAAAAAAACTGGACGAATACGAATCCAACGAGGCAGCGGCGATACTTGAAGAGATCAGAACCGTTTTCAACCGTATCAGCGAAGAAGATACAGACCTCTCACCTGAGATCGAACTCTTTGTCGGAACGAATACGGATCTCGGCGTTGTTGCGGACTATATTGCGGCGAATTTTCCGTTCAGAGTTTCCGAAAAACAAGCGCTGCTTGACGCGGTTGATCCCATCAAGCGCTCGGAAATATTGCTTGAATGTCTCGTCAGACAAATAGACATCAAAAACATTCAATCCTCGATCATGCAAAAAGTGCATTCGCGCATAGCAAAGAATCAGGCGGATTTCTTTTTGAGGGAACAACTTAAAGCGATAAAAGAAGAACTCGGCGATACAGAGGAGTATTACGAAGATGACGACGATGATCTTTACGAACTTCTCGACAAGTCGAAAATGCCCGACGAATGCTACAATTACCTGATAAAGGAAACAAAGAAATATTACAAAACGCCGATAGGTTCTCAGGAAGCGGCGGTTATCCGCACATATATAGAATCGTGTCTCGAAATCCCGTGGGGCGTGTACTCAAAGGAATCGGCAGACATCGAAAAAGCCCGCGACGTGCTCGAAAAAGACCATTACGGGCTTGAAAAAGTCAAGGAAAGAATACTTGAAACGATTGCGGTCAAACAAAGATTTCCCAACCATAAGGGACAGATACTTTGCCTTGTAGGCCCTCCGGGCACGGGCAAGACCTCGATAGCGCAGAGCGTTGCAAAGGCGCTTCACAGAAAGTTTGTCCGAATTTCACTCGGCGGCATCAACGACGAAAATGAAATCAGAGGTCACAGACGCACTTACGTTGCGTCCATGCCGGGTAAAATAATCGCAGGCATAAAAGAAGCGGGAACGATGAACCCGCTGATGCTGCTTGACGAAATAGACAAACTCGGTTCGGACAGACGCGGAGACCCTGCTGCGGCATTGCTTGAGGTGCTCGACCCCGAGCAGAACAAGACATTCAAAGACCACTATATAGATATGCCCGTCGATCTTTCCGAAGTGTTCTTCATCACCACGGCAAACGACGCGTCCGAGATTCCCGCCCCGTTGCTTGACAGAATGGACGTTATCGAACTGACGAGTTATACATACGAAGAAAAACTTCAAATCGCCAAGAAACATCTTGTTCCGAAGCAGTTTGCGAAACACGGGCTCAAAGCTTCCGAACTCAGAATAGACGCATCCGCGCTCAACGAAATAATTATGTTCTACACTCGCGAAGCGGGTGTGCGCGGACTTGAAAAGCAGATAGCGGCGCTTTGCAGAAAAGCGACCAAAAAGATGATAGAAGACAACTGCGACAAGGTTGTTATTTCAAAGAAAAACATTGCCGAATACCTCGGACCGAGAAAAGTTATTCAGGACAAGATTCCAGCAAAGGACAGAATAGGCGTCGTAACGGGACTTGCGTTCACCTCCGTCGGCGGTGAAATCATGCCGCTTGAAGTCAATGTTATGGAAGGCACGGGAAAGATAGAGCTGACAGGTTCTCTCGGCGACGTTATGAAAGAAAGCGCGAAAGCGGCGATAAGTTATATACGCAGCAATGCGTCCTCTCTCGGCATCAGCCCGACATTCTACAAGGACAGGGATATACACATTCACGCGCCCGAGGGAGCGGTTCCGAAAGACGGACCGAGCGCGGGCTGCGCAATGGCGACCGCCCTTTACAGTCAACTTTCGTCAAAGCCGATTAAAAACGACGTTGCAATGACGGGAGAAATAACTATCCGAGGCGATGTGCTTGCGATAGGCGGTCTTAAAGAAAAGACCATGGCGGCATACAAAGCGGGAGTAAAAACAGTCATCGTACCGAAAGACAACAAACCCGACATATCGGAAATCGCGCAGGTCGTTCGCGATAATGTCGCGTTCGTATATGCGGACTCGATAAAAGACGTTTTCGCTGCGGCTTTGAGGTAAGAATATGGCTCTCAATTTTCAGAAAGCGGAGTTTCTCGACAGTTGTTTCGACGTTCGGAAAATGAAACTTCCGAAAAAACCGGAGATAGTGTTTGTCGGACGTTCAAATGTCGGAAAATCCTCGATGATAAATGCGGTTCTCGGCAGAAAAGCGTTGGCGAGAACATCGTCCACGCCCGGAAAGACGGTCAGCGTCAATTTCTACAGAATAGACGATAAGGTGTTCCTTACAGACCTGCCGGGTTACGGATATGCGCAGCGTTCGAAAGAACAACGTCAAAATTGGGGCAGTCTGATAGAAAGTTATCTGACGCTCGAAAACAGGGACATACGCCTTGTATGTATGCTGACGGACGCGCGGCACGACCCGACAAAAGACGATCTGCTGATGTATGATTATCTGATGAATACGGAATTTTTGTTCTGCGTAGTCGCAACCAAATGCGATAAGTTGAACAAAACCGAAACAGAAAAAAGAAGAAAATATCTTGCCGAAAAATTCGGTGCGGAACCTATAATGTTTTCAGCACAGACAAAAGCGGGCGTTGAGCAGTTGCGTCAGATAATCGAAGACGTGACCGTTTCCGAAGACGAGGAAGAAGAACAATCCGAGGCGTAATCCGCACTCAAAAGGAAAGAATAAATATGAAAAACGCAAAGAACGGAAAAAAAGATTTCGCTAAAAAAGGCGGCAAAAAACCGTCTTACTCCCCTGTCGGCAAAAAGAAGCCTACCGCGAAAAAGAATATGCCGAAAAGACCCCGGTCCGTATTCGCGCCCGATAACGGCGTGGACAGCGAAAACGTGGTCGCGGGCAGAAATCCCGTTTCGGAACTGCTCAGAAGCGGCAGAACGGTTGACAAACTCTATGTTGCACACGGCGAACGCGAGGGCTCTATCGTAAAAATCATAGCGGAAGCGCGTGATATGGGGATTCCCGTTGTCGAGGCGGACAAATACAAACTTGAAAGCATTGCGGGAACGTCGAACCACCAAGGAGTTGTTGCGTTTGCAACGGATTACGACTATTGCGACATCGACGATATTTTCGCTTATGCGGAAGAAAAGGGCGAAAAGCCGTTCATTGTGGTGCTTGACGGCGTGACAGACCCGCGAAATCTCGGTGCGATAATCAGAACTGCGGAATGCTGCGGCGTTCACGGCATAATCATTCCGAAACGCGGCTGCTGCGGGCTGACAACGACCGTGTTCAAAGCGGCGGCGGGTGCCTGCGAATATATGAAGATAGCAAAAGTCACAAATATTGCGGAAACGATAAGTGCGCTGAAAGAGCGCGGCGTTTGGACGTATGCGGCGGACGGAGACGGAGACTGCGACCTCTATTCGACCGATTTGACGGGTTCGACGGCAATTGTTCTCGGAGACGAGGGCAAAGGCATTTCCCGCCTTGTCAGACAAAGATGCGACGGCGTTATAAGCATTCCGATGTTCGGAAACATAAACTCTCTGAACGTTTCCGTTGCGGGCGCGGTGATGATGTATGAAGCCGTGCGCAGAAAACTCGAAAAAGAAAAGACGGAGGGCTGATATATGCCACGCCCACGTCATACTTTGCAAGAACAGTATTACAAGGCGCAAAAACTGCAAAAAGAGTATTTGATAAAAACAATTATCTGCGTTGTTGCCACCGTGGCGGCGATAGCGACCGTACTGCTGCCTACGGATATGCGGCTGAAAGCGGAAATAACCACGGCGCTTGCGGTCGCCGTCTGCGCGGTATGTTACAAAGAACTTTACGAGGGCATAATCTCCGTATTCGGAGGACTGCCGACAAACGACACGCTGAACGCGTATGCCATGCTTGCGGCGCTTTTACAAAGTATTTTTACGATATTCGTACCGTCCTCGGGCAAACTTTATGCGTGGGTGGTATTCATCTCCTGCACAGTTTCGACCGTGATGAAATACGTTTACGTTCTCGAAATTCCGCAGAACCTGAAAACCATACGCAAAAACAAAATTTACTGCGTCGAGGACGCCCGAGTGCCGCTTGACAAAAGATATATAGACAGAGCGTGCATAACATACCGCATGAAACGCATTCCGAATGTTGTGGGAAAGACTTTTCGCAACGACGCGTGCGAAAGCGCGGGCTTCAAGTATGTTCCTTGGGTGATTCTCGCATCGGCGGTTGTTTCCGTTGCGGCGGGGCTCATACACGGAAGAAACGCACTGTTTTCAACGCTTGTTTTGACGCTGGGAATATGCGCGGGCTTTACGGGAGAAGTCTCATTCGTACTCCCCTACAATTCGGCGCAAAAAAGATTGAAAGAACTCGGCTGTATGATTTTCGGAGCGTTTTCGATAGACCGTCTCAAAGACGTTCGGACACTTATAGTCAAAGATAAAGACCTCTTCCCCGACGATTGCGCTGCGATATCCGACATAAAATTCATCAAAGCGGAATATATGTCCGAAACGGTTGAATATTTGGCATTGATATTGAGAAAAATCAAAAGCCCGCTGTATGCGTCGATGGAAAGATACATTTTTCGTGCGGACGAATCGCTTCACTCGGTGGAAAACTTCAAGGCGGTTCAGGAACACGGCTTTGCGGCAACGATTGACGGGCGCGAAGTGCTTTACGGAACAAGAAATCTGCTGTTGTCCTACGGCATAAAGCCGCTTCCGCAGGAAAAAGAAGCGGAGCAGACCTCAAGAGGTTTCAGCACGGCTTACACGGTTATTGACGGAACTGTTTCCGCGGTTGTGTTTGCGGAATACAAAGCCGACCCGAAATTGAAAAAAGCGGTTGAGAGAGTCGGACGCGACATAACCGTAATAGTCCAGACCGAAGACCCTCTCGTTACGGAAGCGACGGTTCAAAAGAGATACAGTCTGACAAACGCAACGATGACCGTTGCAACGGCGGAAGAGACAAGAAAACTGAACGCCGTCAGAAAAAGACTGACAAGAGGTAAAAAAACAAGACCCGTTATGCTTTCGACAAAAAGCGCGCTCGGAACGCTTTCCGGCATAGAAATGGCGCAGCAGCTTTCGTCCGCGCTGACCGCAAGCGTTCGAATCAAGCAGATAAGCGTTTTCACGGGGCTTGCGCTCACCGCGATAGCGGCGCTTGCGGTTCCCGCGTTGCTCTCCCCTGTTTGGGTTCTTGTTTTCAATATTATATGGACACTTCCCGTTATCGGGTTGTCGTTCGGATTTATTCTGAAATAAAAGTTTAATCATATTTACGGAGGCAAACATATATGTCCGGACATTCCAAATGGAAGAATATCATGCACAAAAAGGAGAAGACCGACAGCCAGCGAGCAAAAGTCTTCACCAAAATCGGAAGAGAGATAATTCTTGCGGTTAAAGAAGGCGGTCCCGACCCCGCGTCGAACTCGAAACTCAAAGATCTTATCGCAAAAGCGAAGGACAACAACGTTCCCAACGACAACATCGATCGCGTTATAAAGAAAGCGTCGGGTGCCGAGAACTCCGACAATTTTGAAGAGATAACCTACGAGGGTTACGGTCCGTGCGGAATAGCTGTTATCGTTGAATGCCTGACAGACAACAGAAACAGAACCGCAGGCAATCTCCGCCACTACTTTGATAAAAACGGCGGCAACCTCGGTCAGAACGGTTCGGTGGGCTGGATGTTCACCAAAAAAGGCGTTATTGTTATAGACAAAGAAGAGTATGACGAAGACCGTCTTATGGAAACCGTTATGGAAGCGCCTATCGAGGACTTTGTGACGGAAGAAAGCGTATACGAGATATATACCGCACCCGATGAAGATTTCAGAACGACAAGAGACTTCCTCCGCGACAAGGACTATACATTCATTTCCGCGGAAGAGGAACAGGTTCCGTCTTCCTACTCTTCGATAGACAGCGAAGAAGCAAAGGACAAGATGCAGCGTCTTCTTGATATGCTTGAAGATGACGACGACGTTCAGAACGTTTACCACAACTGGGATGAAGAATAATACCGAAACGTTTGCGCAAACGATAAAAGCGAAGCGGCTCGAAAAAGGATTGAGCCTTCGCGAAGCGTCTGCGCTGATAGGTATCAGTCACACATATCTTTCCGCCCTCGAAAACGGGCGGGATCCGAGAAGTAAAAAATCCGTAACACCGTCTGCGGGAGTAGTTTTCAACGTATGTAAAGCATACGGTCTCGATTTTGTCGAACTGATAGGCGATTCGGGCATACCCGATGAAAGAACATTCTATCGCTATGTCGCAAAAAAGATTTTCGAGATGAAAAAAAACAATCCGAGACAATATCGGCAGTTGCTCGATATAATAACGGGAGATAAGGAATAAGAAAAATGTCACAGATCTGCAAAAAGTGCGGAACCGTTGCGGAGGACGGACAGGAGTACTGTTCGAATTGCTATGCGGAACTCGGCGCTTTGAAGAAGAAAAAGGCGGAGAAACATCGCGCAGAACTGCGCAATATGGGCAAAAAAGCGCTGGCGTTCAGCGTTATTGCCGCAGTCGCAGGCATCGTTATGATGTTTTATCTGATAAACATGGAAAAGTTTTCAAGCCTCAAAATGGGCGTTTGGGCATTTATTATGCCCGTTGCCGTTTGGTTGGGGCTTACTGGCATTTCCGTGTTTTACGGAGTAAAATCTTTCGGAAAGACGTCAAAAGCCCTTTCGATTACGACATTTTTACTCAGCGGCGCTCAATTCGTGGCGCTCCCGCTCATATATATTCTTATCAGAAAATAAATTTGTTTTCTATATGCGGCGGAATGCTTTTATGTCGATGACGGGCATAAAATCGGACCGACGCAGAGAAAAATATGAAAACGGTTGCGCTTGCTTTCGTTGAGCGCGCCAAGACACCCCCTCACTCATGCAAAAGGAGAATCCCAATGAAAAAACTGTTTCTCTCTGTACTGGCTATCGCCCTTATGCTGACATCTTTTACTCTTGTTTCAAGCGCGGGCGAAGCATACACAATTCCGCAATGCGCGGTTCCGCCTACAATCGACGGAAAAATGTCCAAAAACGAATGGTACGGCGCGTACCATAAGTTCATGAACAACGAAAAAGGCAACTACGACTATTCGGACAACCCGAGTCCCGACGTCGAGGACAAGGCAAACCAATGCAAAGGTTTCGACATTTATATGTATTGGTACGACGACCCGAATGAAAGCGGAAAGCTGCTCGATGTTAAAAAAGGCGGTCTGTATATCTGCGTGGTTGCGCAGGATAAAACATACGGAACGATATTCAACGACGGCGAAGCGTCCAATGCAAGCGACTGCTTCCAGTTGGCGATAGACCCGTTCAACTACCGTCTGAGCAACAGCAAAAAGGCTTTCATTTTCGATTTCTCGCCCGAGACAACGAAAAAGGGGACGGCGCTTATATTTGAGCACTATCAGTTTAAATCAAAGCCATTGACAATGTTCAAATATCAGGTCAAGGCGAAAAGAGATAAAAACGGCTACACAATGGAAATATTCATTCCGTGGTCGCTTCTTAACCTCAATGACAAACTTCCCCGCCATAAAGTCGGAGCGAAAATGGGCATAGGCATAATCTGCATGGACTGGGTCGGTGCAAGATATTACTATGACATTGCGGACTTCGGCAATGGCAAAAAAATAGTTGACATTGCGGGCGTTCCCAAACTTTACAATCAGGTAACGTTCGGCGAAACGGTATATCCTCCGGGATACAAATCGGATTCCGATCTGACAAAACTCAATAAACTTATCAAAAAAGCGGAAGAGATAGAGAAAAACAAAGCAGAATATCTCGAAGCTACATATTCGGCATTTGAACTTGCATTAAAAGAAGCAAAAGCAATCAAGACGGAAGACAAACAGGCAACCGTTGACGCCGCATACAAAAAACTTGACGATGCAATCAAGAATCTGAAAAAGAGCGCGGACATGACACCGTTTGAAGCGTTGCAGGCGGCGATAACTGCGGCAAACGAGTTTGTCGAAGAAGATTATCATGCGCAGACTTGGGAAGCGTTTGCAAAGGCGTTGGACAGCGCAAAGAAGTTGACGGAAAAATCTTCGAAAGAAGATATTGAAGCCGCGACGGAAGCGCTCAATGCCGCTATCAAAGGGCTTGTTCCGGCAGATCAGGAACTGACCGAGGCGGACTTCACGCAGCTTGAAGAAAAAACAGCACAGGTAGAAAGACTTAACGAAGCCGACTACACGGCTGAATCGTGGGCAAAACTGAAAGAAGTTTACGACAAAGCAAAAGACTTCGACGGAAAAGCGGACGCGGTTCAGACCGATGTTGACGACCTTGTAAAGCAACTTGACGATGCGATTTCCGCACTTGTAAAAGCAGGCGAACAGCAGTCCGCAACGGCGGCGGACAATGCGCCCGCAGAGAAGACATCTTCTCTTCTTTGGCTTTGGATAGTTATAGCGGTTGCGGTCTTTGCTGCTGCGGCAATTATAATCATAATTCGTTCAAAAAAAGAAAAAAACAATATTTGACAGCAAAAATAAAGCATAATCAATATTGTTTTGAGGCAAATTATCATCGTGGTCGGCACAATGATCACGAAAGGTAGTTTTGTCATGGCTGTTATAGACAAGATTGCTTTGGCTCTCGTTATTATCGGAGCTTTGAACTGGGGATTGATAGGCGTATTCTCTTTTGACCTCGTTGCATGGTTGTTCGGTGCAATGTCCGTTGTGACGAGAGTGATCTACACGCTTGTAGCACTGGGCGGAATATGGTCCATTTCCCTGTTGTTTCGAAACGAACGGGTTACGGAAGTTGATTAAAGAGCCAAAGTAACACAAAACAAAAGAGGGCGTACCGTTTTTCGGTACGCCCATATTTTATTCTGTTATTTACAACCGTTTTCAACTTTGCATATACGAACGGTTACGACTTTTCAGTTATTGAATTTCGTGTTCTTTCAGCATTTTTTCGACTTCCGACAAGTCGGGATAAACACAGTAAACGATTTTTTGCAATTCGGGGGTCGGCTGTTTTCTGTCAGGCACCATTATCGGAAACGCACCCGATGCGTGAGCCGCTTTTATACCGTTTTCGGAATCTTCCAGAATTATACAGTTTTCTGCGGGAACGCCGAGTTTTGATGCGGCGGTCAGAAAAATATCGGGATTCGGTTTTCCGAGTTTGACTTCGTCTCCGCAAACGACATAATCGAAAGTGTCGGTCAATTTTGCCATTTTCAGATATGCGTCGGCTCTTGCGCGTTCGGAAGAAGTCGCAACCGCGATTTTGATATTTTTTGATTTCAGATAATCGAGAAGACCGTAAAGTCCTTTTTTGACCTGCAAGCCATGCTCGATTATATAATTCATCGCAATGTCAAGTCTGTGAACGCGTATCTCGTAAAACGGAAAATCTTGTCCGTAAACTGCTTTGAAATGAGCGCAGCCGTCTTCCGCATTCAGACCTATCGCGCCGACGACAACATCTTCCGTTACATCGTAACCGAAATCTTTTGCGGCAATGGGCCAAGTCAACGTATAAACGGATTCGGTGTCAAACATCAGCCCGTCCATATCAAAGATGACGCCGAGAAGTTCTTTGTTTTCTATCTTTATCATAGTCCGCCTCAATATGCAATGGTCGTCATAAGTGCCATTTCGGATTGTGCGGTGTCAAGTCGCGAATATTGGCAAACCACTTCAACGTCGCTTTCCACAAGCAGTGCATAGGGCGTATCGACAGGGATATGTTCGCCTTTGTCATTCAGAATTTTATCCATTCTGATATGGTGCGTTCTCATTGAACCGCACGTTGCGGAAAAGCCCGTTATCGGTTCGCTGTCTTCAAAAAAGAGCGTAAAAGCAATATGCGCTTCTTTTTCCGACGTATTAAGCACGCAAACAGCCTCGTGGCTGACCTGTCCGTTCCATTTTGAATCGTAAAAACAATCGGCTATGAGCCATTCTTTCTTTCCGTAAGTCCGCATAAACATTCCCCTCTCGGATATTATAGATTGATTATATCACTACGGCAAATTTTTTGCAAGTCTCCTTGCAAAATGTTTGAAAATATGATATACTTGTTGTTGGTGATGAATAATGATAAAAGGTATAATTTTTGACCTTGACGGAACGCTTCTGAACACTATCGACGATATTGCGGACAGCGTAAACGCGGTTCTCAAAAAACACGGACTGCCAACGCATACCGTTGAAGAATACAAAACGTTTGTCGGAAGCGGCGCAAAGGTACTGATAACGTCGGCACTCGGAGAAAAAGCGAACGACGAAAAACTGTACAAAGAAGTTTTTGACGAATATATCGAATATTACGGCAAGCACCGCGAGGACAAGACCGCACCTTATGCGGGTATAGTCGAAATGCTTGAAAAACTCAAAAGCAAATACCGTCTCGGAGTGCTTTCAAACAAACCGCACGCGGACACAGTACCTATGGTAAAGGCGCATTTCGGAGATGAATTTTTCGATTTCGTTTACGGTCAGCGTGACGGAATACCTCGGAAGCCCGACCCGACGGTCGTTTACAAAATGATAAACGATATGGGACTGACCGTTGACGAAGTAATGTATGTCGGAGATTCCGAAAACGACGTGCTGACGGCGAATAATTCGGGTTGCCGTGCCTGCTGCGTGCTTTGGGGGTTCCGTACATACGAGCAGATGAAAGACGTCGGGAAATGCGAATATTTCGCGCATACGCCCACAGACGTGATAAAGGCTGCGGAGGACTGAACGATGAAGACAAACAAACTTTCCGAAAAAGCGTTTATATACGACCTGACAGACGAAAATATGCGAAAAGAGTTGAAACGCGCCCGCGGGCTTGTGCAGAAACTCAACTCGGTCGATGTCAACGACGACAAAGCGAAAAAAGCAATCATGGAAGAACTTTTCGGAGCGATAGGAGAGGGTTCGGACCTGAACCCGAACTTTTACTGTGACTTCGGCTCACATATTTTTATCGGAAAAAACTTTTTCTGCAATTACAACTGCACCATACTTGACATTGCGGAAGTTCATATCGGCGATAACTGCCTTTTTGCGCCCAACGTTTCTCTTTATACGGCAGGACACCCCATTGAACTGCAAGGCAGGCTTGACAATATAGGAACGGGCGCGCCGATAACCATAGGCAACGGCGTGTGGATAGGCGGCAGCGCGATAATCATGGGCGGTGTCACGATAGGCGACAATGCGGTAATAGGTGCGGGAAGCGTTGTGACGCACGATGTTGAGCCGAATACGATAGTGGCGGGCAATCCCGCAAGATTTATCAGAAAGATAGAGAACTGATATGGGGGATTTTTACCGTTTTCTCGAATCACAACTGTTCACGGATATAATTTACGGCTGTTTTTATTTCTTGCTTATACTCTCGGCGTTTAATATTTTCTCGATATGTTTTCGCGGCACGGCGACGCGGAGACTTTCAAAAAATGCGGGATTGCTCGACGGCGCAAAAAGTTTTCTGCCTTATGCAAGAAATGTTTTGCTTTGTCGGACTGCCGAAAAACTCTATGAGAAAAAACACGGAACGTCCTGTACGGAATATTCAAAATACTGCTCTACCCTGCAAGTCGGAAATATCAGCGCGGACCTGTGCGCCGCAATTCTTGCGGTTCTTGCATTTGTTATGTACGGAAAAGGCGGTTACGAATTTTCCGCAAGCGTCACAGCAGTGCTGGTATCGGCAGGAATATGTTTTTTGTTCCGTCTGATATTCGGACTTTCAAACAGGTTTGTCATAGCAAAATCGCTCGGCATAATATCTGATACCGTCACAGGCAGAACCGACAAGGCGGCGGAGATTTTTTGCATTATTGCGCCGATAGCGGATATTTACGCATTCATACTTTCAAGAAAAATATGATAACAAAAGAATTAAGCCCGACCGAACGGTCGGGCTTAATTTTTATATTTATATATCCTCGTTTTCGACAATATTGTCAAGCACGGCAACGGTATGACCGCAGAGCGGGCACTCTACATTGTCCTCGTATTCAGCGCGTTCAAGAAAGAATATTTCCTGGCAGAACGGGCATTGAACCGTCAGAAAATCTTCAAACGAATCGTCGCCGCAATCGTGTTCACACTCGTCACAGTCGCAGCTGCAGCCGTCATGCTCATGCTCGTGTTCGCAGCCGCAGTCACAACCGTCGTGATGATGTTCGTCATAATCGGCGGTGTAGGCGTCCGTATCAACGGTCACATCGCCGACGATACAGTCGCGCAGCGCTTGCAGGGACGCTGAAAGATGTTCGTTGTATGTCTCGAAGTTTTCCGTCTTTTCTTCAAGTTCGTCAAGGCGTGAGCCGATAACGTCCACCTGCTGCGCCGTTGCGGACACAAGGTCGTAAAGAGATTCATAAAACGATTTTTCTTCCTCTGTTGCGGTTTTGCAGAGAGTATTGAGCGTCTTTTTTATAGCATCAAGTCGTGTCGAAAGATACATATTATAACCTCCGTTAAAAAGACTGCCGCCCCGAGGGACGGCAGACAACAGTTAAAATCTTATGCTCTGGAAAGATATTCGCCGGTACGGGTGTCGATTTTGATAACTTCGCCCTCTTCGATGAACATCGGAACTTTGATGTTTGCGCCGGTTTCGAGTGTCGCGTTTTTGAGCGCGTTCGTCGCGGTATTGCCCTTTACGCCGGGTTCGCACTCGGTAACGGCAAGTTCAACAAATGCGGGAGGCTCAACGCTGAAAACTTCGCCCTTATAGGAAAGGATCTTAACGATAACGTTTTCCTTAACAAACTTGAAGTTGTCGGGAAGTTTATCAGCCCCGAGAGGCATCTGCTCATAGGTGTCCTGATCCATGAAGTACCAAAGGTCGCCGTCATTGTAAAGGTACTCCATATCTTTTCTTTCGATGAAAGCCTGCGGGAATTTTTCCGTCGGGCTGAAAGAATGCTCTATAACGCCGCCGGTGATAACGTTCTTTATCTTTGTTCTTACAAAAGCAGCGCCTTTGCCGGGTTTAACGTGCTGAAATTCAACAACTGTATAAACGTTGCCGTCCCACTCGAACGTAACGCCGTTTCTGAAATCGCCTGCTGAATACATAGGAATATCCTCCTGAATAGAATACATAATTTACAATTTATTATACAACATATCAAGGCGTTTTTCAAGTCCCCTCGACACTTTTTTTTTGAACTTTTTTATTTTTTCGTTCCAAATTGACTTTTTTGACTGATAGGGCATGTTCGGTTTTATGTAACGTGCCTGTCGTTGAACGATTCGGAATCAAACGTAACGACGGCAAAATATTTCATTTTATCGTTTTTAAGCGTCTGATTTATCAGTTTTTTCAGTTCGTCCGTGCGCTTCTCGTATTCGTGCGGGATAACAACGTCAAAAATCACGTTTGTATGTCCAGTGCCGCGAACCATGCGGAAATCGTGGATTCCGAGCCGTTCGTCAAAACTTTTCAACGCATCGGTCACTTTTCCTTTTATCTCGTTCAGTTCCGCGTCATCGGTCACAACGGGGTCATAGTGAATGACAAGATCGACGTTCATCGTCTGCTTGACTTCCCTTTCGATGTCGTCTATCAGTTCATGCGCGTCAAGCACGTCTTCACGGTGGTCTATCTCCACATGAACGCTGGCAAAGCGTCTGCCGGGACCGTAATCGTGAACTATAAGGTCGTGAATACCAAGGATTTTATCGTAGCGACATATATGCGCGGCAAGTGCGTGCACAAGTCCCTCGTCGGGCGCTTCGCCGAGAAGCGGGCTTATCGTGTCTTTTGCAATGCCTATGCCCGACCAGATAATGAACAGAGCAACGGCAACGCCCATATATCCGTCGATGCGCAGCCCCGTCAGTTTTCCGACAATGCAGGAAGCAAGGACGGCTGCGGTCGTTATAACGTCGTTTCGGCTGTCCGCAACGGTCGCGGTCAGAGCGGGAGAATTTATCTTTTTGCCGAGTTTTGAATTGAACAGCGCCATCCATGCTTTTACCAGCATAGACGCGATAAGAACAGCAACAAGCAAAACGGAAAACTCAACAGGTTCGGGAGAAATTATTTTCTCAACCGAAGTTTTTATAAGTTCAACACCGATGACCACTATCATAACGGCGACCGCAAGCCCCGAAAAATACTCTATACGATGATACCCGAACGGGTGTTTTTCGTCTGCGGGTTTGGCGGCAAGGCGAAAGCCTATCAGGGTCACGACAGAACTTGACGCGTCGGAAAGGTTGTTCACTGCGTCGGCAACAACGGAAACGCTTCCGCTGATAAAGCCCGCCGCAAGTTTGCCTGCGCAGAGCAAAACGTTGCAGATTATTCCCACAACTCCGGAAAGAACCCCATAAGCCGTGCGGACCTTGGGAGAGGTCGTGTCCTCTCGGTTTTTCACAAACAGTTTCAGCAAAAGCGATGTCAAATCAATATCCCCTTTTAGGTTTTTTCGCATATTTCTTTTATAGATTATATCACATTTTAAGCGGACAATCAATAAGTTAGCGCCGACTAATTTTCTAAGACGAAAAAATAGTGGTTTATAAGAAAAATATTGATTGCCAACGTCTCGGGAACAAAGTTTGTTTCAGAACCTCGCATAAGCCTTTGAATAAAATATTTGCGGAATTTTTTTTACGACACACTTGTGTGCGGCCGGCAGCGTTCAGGACTTTGCCAAAAGGGCAAATATCCGTTGTAAAGACGGCTATTTATGACGGTATTGACAAAAACATCTCGCATATAAAAGTAAAAGCGAACCGTATTAACCGTTACATGGAACGGTATCCATCGCCGCAATATCTTTCACAAGTCAGCCCCACCGCAACCGTGTGACTACGCCGTAATATTATCCACCTTTTGCACCGTGTTTTCAATAAATTTCGTGTGGATATTGCTATATTTTATATCATTTTTCTATACGCTATGTGATATAAGCTGATATGATATGAACTACATCAAACAAAAACGCTTTTCGCCCAAAACCCCACAACCGCAACAATCCCATAACCCCAACAAAAAGCCCGTCACTCACGAAAAGTGACGGGCTTGGAGCTGATAGTGGGAATCGAACCCACGACCTGTTCATTACGAGTGAACCGCTCTACCGACTGAGCCATATCAGCATACAAGGCGCAAGATGTCTTATACCCGCATAGTATACCACACTTTGCGCCGAATTGCAATAGGTAATTATTGAACTATTATCAAATTCTTCGGGCTGTGGGTAAGACTTTCACAGCCGTCCTTTTTGATATGAACGATATCTTCGATACGGACACCGAATTTGCCCTCGAAATAAAGTCCCGGTTCATCGGAAAGAACCGCGTTTTCAGGGATTTCGCCCGTATATCTGGGGCTGAAATTCGGGCTTTCGTGGATATAAAGTCCGAGAGAATGTCCGAGAGAATGTCCGAATGCTTCCGCTACGCCGTGTTCGGCAAACAGATTTCTTGCTATTGCGTCGATGTCGCAGCCTCTGACGCCCGCTTTTATCTGTTTCATCGCGGAAAGTTGCGCTTCAAGAACAAGTTCATAAATCTTGCGCTGTTCTTCGCTGACGTGACCGACCGCAAAAGTTCTTGTCATATCGCTTGCGTAACCGTTGTAAGACGAACCGAAATCGAGAGTTACAAAATCGCCTTCCGCAATTATCTTGTCGGAGGGAACGGCATGGGGACGGGACGTGTTTTCGCCCGATGCGCAGATAATATCAAACGGCATTTTTCCGGAGCCGTTTTTGCGCAGGAAAAATTCAAGTTCGAGCGCGACATCTTTTTCGGAGATGCCTTTCTTGTAATTTTCCTTTACAAATTCAAGAATATGCGCATAGCCTTTATCGGTTATTGCCTGCGATTTTTTGATATATTCTATCTCCTCGGGTGTCTTCTGCGCGCGGAGAGCGGCAAATATATCGTCGCCTGGAACAAACTCATAAGCGGGCATCGCTTTTTGCATTGCGGTGCAGTACGAATAAGGAGCTTCCGCTTCAAAATAAACTTTTTTAATTTCTTCTTTTTCAAAAACACTTATGCAAGCAGCGGAATGAGATGCTTCGAGAATGCGGACTTCTGCCGATTTTATCGTATTTTTCGCGGCTTCGATATATCTGAAATCCGTGAAGAATACCGCCTTCGTTTTCGTAACGGCAAGAACGCCGTTAGACGATTCAAAACCGGTGAAATATCTTCTGTTGTACTCGTCGCAGATTATCGCGCCGTCGCCGACGTTCATTTTTGCCTGCAATCTTTCAATACTTGTCATATGTCAATCATCCTTTCGGAAGTTCTTTTTAATCAATTTTTCGGCAATACGTTTGAGTCTTATCCAAACGGTGGTTTTTGCTCCGCCGACGGGTTCGACAAGAATACAGCGTATTTTTGCCCTTTTGGCGGCGGCAATATCCGTGAACAGTTGGTCACCCATAAGAATCATTTCGTCTTTTCCGACACCGAATTTGCGGCTTGCGTCCTCGATAAATGCGGTCGAGGGCTTATGCGCGTCGTGTTCATATTCGGTCTTCAATTCTTCGGCAACGGGTCTGACACGCTCTTCGGAATTGTTGGAAACAATACAAACGCCTATTCCATTTTCCGACAGCGCGGCAACCCAATTTTTAACTTCGTCGGGAATGACCATACAGCCGTGCGGAACAAGTGTGTCGTCAAGGTCCGTCAGCAAAGCCCTGACGCCGAGAGACGAAAGAAGTTCGGGGGTTATCTTTTTGAAACTCGAAACGTATATGTCGGGTCTGAAATTCATTTTTACCTCAAAAAAAGACAAAGGTTGCGACCGAAATCACAACCTTTAAAATCTTACTTATATTTGCGTTTTCTGGCAGCCTCGGACTTCTTCTTTCTTTTTACGGAAGGCTTTTCATAGTGTTCGCGTCTCTTGACCTCGGTAAGAATACCGGATCTCGCGCACTGCTTCTTAAAACGACGAAGAGCATTGTCCAAAGACTCATTCTCTTTAAGTTTTACTTCTGCCATATCAGACTACCCTCCCTCCATCGCTCGGAAAACCGCAACGACTTTGCACATTACAAGAAAAAAAATGTATACCATTCTTGCTAAACCATTATACACCAAAATAAGGGGCTTGTCAATAGGAAAACAAGAAAATATGCGGCATTTTTTTTAACAAAGATTTTATCATTCGAAAGAAATCTGTTTGAAATCCTCTTTCAAATAATTGTAAGCGAATTTGGTATTCGCAAAACGTTCGATATGCCCGCCGTCATGCACGACTTTGGATACGGCGTTTGCTCCTATCCCGATAACGGTCTGAATATCGTCCATCATAAAGATATTGTAAAGACACTCCCGCCACGGTTTTGTGTAACCGACATTCTCATGATTTCCGACGGTGTTTTTCTGCCGATAAAGATAGTACGGCAAATACCCTTTTTCATCAAGGTATTTTTCCGCAAATCCGACCATTTTGCCCGCAAGTTCCCCGTTCGCCTTTTCCGCTGCGGGATTCAATGAATGAATATCCGCCGCGCGCTTGACATACAGCGTATGCAATGTCACATTCGCAGGGTCGAGAGCGGATACGCCGACAACCGTTTTTTCGAAACTTTCGAACGTATCGGTCGGAAGTCCCGCAATAATATCGACGTTTATGCGGAAATTCTCTTTTGCCGCAAGTTCGTAAGCGTCAAAAAAGTCCTCGCTTGTATGTTTGCGCCCGATAACTTCAAGCACTTTGTCGTTCAGCGTCTGCGGATTGACACTTATGCGATTTACGCCGTGTGCTTTAAGCGTTCGGAGTTTTTTAGAAGTTATTGTATCGGGTCTGCCCGCTTCGACGGTGATCTCTTTTATATTATCGTAGGAAAAGTGCTTTTCATACGCCGAAAGGATTCTGTCCAACTGTTCATCAGAAAGAACGGTCGGAGTGCCGCCGCCGATATAAAGGCTCAGAACTTTTAATTTTCTTTCCTTTACCAGCTGCGCCTTTTGCTCTATTTCCTGCACAAGACGGTCAACATAAGGGTCGAGGAACCGCCCCTCAGCAGACGTTGCGGAAGACACAAAAGAACAGTAACTGCACCGCGTCGGACAAAACGGAACAGATATATATACGCTGCAAGTGTCCTTTTGGCACATCTGAACCGCACTTTTGCGCGTTTCGAGAATTTTTTCGCAAAGGTCGATTTTATCGTCGCGGACAAGATAACGTTCGGAAAAGACTTTTCTTGCATTATCGCCGTGCGCCTCTTTGAGAGTTCCGTAGTAAAGCGCGGACTTGATACCTGTCAGCAGCCCCCACGGGCTTGTTATGCCCGTTGCCTCACTCATGGCGTCATAAGCGCAGCGCTTTACAGCAAGGCGGGCAGAATCGAACTCGTCCCTGACCTCTGCGGTTGCGTTATATTCGTTTTCGCCGAGTTTGAAAACGGCGGTTGCGGTGTTGCCCTCGACGGTGACGGACAATTCTTTTCCGTCATCGGAAGAAAAATCGGAACCGGGGAAAAACAACAAAGAAAGACATTGCAGGTCATATTCTCTGTCCGTGCCCGAAAGATAAATCCTCATATCAAATTCCCAACGCCTGTTTCACGGCGTTTCCTATCGCTTCGGCAAGCCTCATGTGACCTATATCCGACGGATGGTTTCTGTCAACGGTGCATTCTCCACGAAAAAAATCGTGTCCGAAAATCTCTTTTCCGTCAACGAAGTATACGTTTTTGTCGCCTGCCGCAACAGCGTTGTCAAAAGTTCTTTTTATCACAAGCCTGCGTTCTTCGCCCGAAACGGGGTCATCGTCGTAATCGCATTTGGAAACGATGATTATCGGCAGCCCGGGGCGCGCCTCGCGTAAGATCTTAAAGAATTTTTCGTGCGTTTTTTCAAGCCATTCGGCGTTCGGGGCATTCCAGTCATAGTCCATAACGAAAGCGGCAAGGTCAAGCGTCGCGAAAGACTGCGCCATATATTCCTCACCTCTTGCGTTCGACGAAAAGCCCATACATATCGTCTCAACATTCAGCATTCTGCCGATAAGGTTGGTATAAAGCAGTCCGGGGCGTGTGCAGCAGCCGCCCTGCGTTATCGAAGAGCCGTAAACAAGCACGGGACGGTCAACGGCATATTCGGACGGAACCTCGATGTTCGCGTCAGGAGAAAGCCCTATTTCGAGTTTGTCGATACCGCTGTAAAGAGGCAGATTAACGGTATATTCGTTCATTTTGCCGTCTGTATTAAATGTCGAAAGGCTTTCGCTCTCACGGTTAAAGCAATAGCAGACGTGCCAGAATTTCTTTTCTTTGCCCGAGCCGATGTAAATATCCGTTCCACCCGTTGCGTCGTCGCACATATGCTCCATAAATTCGGGAGTGTTGCGGACGATATGCACAGAAAATACAGAAGAATCCGTTTTGAAAGAGACCTGTGCGCCCGATGTGTTGTTTGAACGTACTTTCAGACCGGGCGAAAGTTTGTCGTTCATTCTGTCGTCAAGACGGTGATAGTTGCCGTTTGAGCTCTTCCACGGAAGCCCCGTCAAACGGAATGCGTCGCAGTCAAGAACGTCAATATAAACTATTCCGTCACATTCTTCTTTTTTCGATGTAATATCTTTTACGCTTATCATTTTTCAATTCCTCTTTGTTTCATAAACGGATTGTTTTCGATTTCGGAGCCTATCGTCGTAGTAAACCCATGCCCGGGATAAACGCGGGTATCGGGGTCAAGCGCCGCAAGTCTTTGCAAAGACTTTTCCATATCATCGGCATTTCCGAGTTCAAAATCGGTTCTGCCGCAACTGCGATAAAACAAAACGTCGCCGCAGAAAAGAGCGTCCTCGCCGTAAAGAGCAATTCCTCCGGGAGTATGCCCGGGAAGTTCAAGAACACGGAATTTGTAATCGGAAAAATTGACCTCGTCGCCGTCTTCAAGCAAGACATCAACGGGATACTTCCTGTTTTCGCAGTATGCCATACAGTTCTGCGGAGCATACAGAGTTCTGTTTTCAAGCAACGGTGCGTCATGCTTGCCGATATATACTTTTGCACCGTATTTTTCTCTTAACACAGGCGCTTCGTATATATGGTCGATGTGTGCGTGCGTCAGCACTATATCCGTAACCTGTTTATCGCCGACAAAATGCTCTATACGGGGAATGTCGAACGACGGATCTATAAGCATAACGCTTTTTTCGTCGGCTGAAATGATTATATAGCAGTTTGTCGCATATTCGCCGACAGCAACTCGTTTCACTTTCATTTTTTGATCAAGTCCTCCGAATTGACAACAAGGGTTATAGGACCGTCGTTGACAAGTTCTATCTGCATATCCGCGCCGAAAACTCCTGTTCTGACAGGGGTTGAACCTCGCAAACGCTCAACAAACGCTTCGTAAAGGCGGTTTGCCTCTTCGGGCGCGGCGGCGGGAGTAAAAGACGGACGCTTGCCTTTTCTGACATCGGCGCAAAGCGTGAAATTCGAAACGACCATTATGCTGCCGCCTATATCGTTGACGGAAAGATTCATTTTGTCGTTTTCGTCCGTAAATATTCTCAGCCCGTCGATTTTTGAAGAAAAAACTTCAACATCTTTATCCGTATCACCCTCGCGCACGCCGAGCAGAATAAGAAGTCCTCTTTCAATCTCCGAATAAGGCTCTCCGTCGGCAACGAGAGAACAGCGCAAAACTCTTTGTATAACGGCAGTCATTAACTGAGAGTTCCCCTTTCTATCTTGAAAACGCTCCTTATTTTTTCAAGGCGGGAGCAAACGGAACGCAGGTGGTCAAGTCCGTGAACGTCTATTGTAATATAAACTTCACTGCATCCGTCGTTCATTTCTTTGCTTGACATTGAATGAAGCGCTATTCGCATTGCCGCAAGCGCGGAGGTTATATCCGCCATAAGGTCGATACGGCTGAATGCGGAAATCACAAGGCTCGTTGCAAAATAGCCGTTGTCATAGCCCTCCCAATGCACGCTGACAAGGCGTTCGGGGTCGGCATTCTTGACGTTGGGACAGTCGCATTTGTGAACCGCAACGCCGTAACCTCTTGTAACAAAGCCAATTATATCGTCTCCGGGAAGCGGAACACAGCATCTTGCCAAACGTACAAGGCAGTTGTCTATACCCTCAACAACAACGCCGTTGACCGCTTTTTTCGGTTTTTGGAGCGTCGGCGAATCGGGAGTTGTCGCTTCGCGCTGTCTGATAAGTTTTGTATAATCGTCTTTGATTCGCGGAAGTATTTTCGAAATGGAAATACCGCCGTAACCTATCATCGCATAAAACTCGTCAAGTGTTTCGACCTGATAATGTTTCATCACGTTGGCATAAACTTCTTCGCGTGTGAACACGTTGAAAGTTACGTTTATGCGGCGAAGTTCTCTTTCAAGGTCTTCGCGGCCGTTGACAATATTTTCTTCCTTCTTCTCTTTTTTGAACCATTGGCGGATCTTGCTCTTTGCTTCATTGGTGCGGACAAGTTTGAGCCAGTCACGGGAAGGACCTGTACTGTTGGAAGAAGTCAGTATTTCGCAAACGTCGCCGTTACGCAGGTGCGTTGTGAGTTCGACCATTCTGCCGTTCACTTTTGCGCCTATCATCTTGTTGCCTATGGCGCTGTGAATGGCGTAAGCAAAATCTATCGGATTCGAATCGGCGGGAAGCGTTATTATATCACCTCTCGGGGTAGAAACAAATACCTGATCCGCAAAGAGGTCTATCTTGAACGTCTGAACAAAGTCGTCGTGTTCGTTGACGTTATCCTGAACTTCGAGAAGTTTGCGTACCCACGCAAGTTTCGAGTCCATTTCGGCAGAAGCACTTTCGCCCGATTTGTATTTCCAGTGCGCCGCGATACCCATTTCGGCTATACGGTGCATTTCTTCCGTTCTTATCTGTATTTCGAAAATATGTCCCTTGTAGGAAACGGTCGTATGCAGGGACTGATACATATTCGGTTTCGGCGTTGCGATATAGTCTTTAAGTCTGCCCGGAATGGCGCGGAATATATCGTGCATATAGCCGAGCGCATTGTAACAGTCATTCACCTTTTCAACGATGATACGGAACGCGTAAAGGTCATATATCTCGTTAAACTGCTTGTTCTGATTGAACATCTTGCGGTATATGCTGTAAATGTGCTTTATACGTCCCGTTACGCGGGCTTTTATGCCGACCTCGGCAAGTTTATCCGTGATTATGCCGCGAATCTCGTTCAAAACATCGCTGTTTGCATTGAACGATTTCAAGTCCGCCACTATCTCATTGTAACCCACGGGGTCAAGGTATTTGAGTGACGTGTCTTCAAGTTCTGTTTTCAGGCTCTGGATACCGAGACGGTGCGCAAGAGGCGCGTAAACCTCAATCGTTTCAAGCGCTTTTTCGCGGCGTTTTTCCTCGGACTGTGCGTCCATGGTTCTGATATTGTGAAGCCTGTCCGCAAGTTTTATCAGAATAACGCGGATATCTTTTGCCATGGCAAGCAGCATTTTTCTGATATTTTCTATCTGCTGCTCTTCGCGGGAATTGAACGAAAGTTTGTTCAGTTTGGTAATGCCGTCAACAAGTTGCATGACGTTTTCGCCGAACTCTTTTTTTATCTCATCTATGGTTACGGGAGTGTCTTCTACCGTATCGTGCAAAAGTGCGGCGATAATGGCGTCCGAATCACTTTCGTAAGACGCAAGAATCTTTGCGACATGAATGGGGTGCGTGATATAAGGCTCTCCGCTCTTCCGGAACTGCCCCTCATGGGCGGCGGTCGCGAAATCGAGCGCTTTCCCTATCCGCTCCATATCGTAGTTTCCGTTTTTTTCAAGCAGGTCTATAAGACCTATTCCGAAATCATTCACTCTCATTCACCTCCGACGGCTCGCCATGTTCGGCTGTCGGCAAGATTTTTCTTGTTCTGTGTATCTTTGAACGTAATGTTTACGTTGCCGTTATATGTGTACTCTATTATCCCGAGTTCGGAAAGAATATCTAGACAAAGCATGAGTTTGCAGAAATCGAATCCGTCAAAGCCTCTTCTTGCAAAACCTCTTGCAAGAGCGTGCGGCATATATTTTGTCTGTTTTGAATTGATATAATTTCTGTGAAGATGTCTGTATACCGCAGTAAACTCCTTTCGGGTCAATGAGGCACAGTCAACGGGCGCGCCGTTCGAAAAAGCGATGTAACGCGCTTCCGCTTCCGACTCTTTTCTCTCGATATCGGCACAAAGTCGCATACGCTTTATGCTCATGTTAAGAGAATATCTGTTATTGAAAAAGTTCTCCGACATCGAGAAGACCATATCCACGGTATCTCCCACCGCAAAATCAAAATCCTGCGGGGTCGTGCCGAAAAGCATTGCGGAAAAGTCCTGTCCGCCGTAAGAGAACGTCAATTTAAGGTGCATTCCCGCGCCGACGGCAAGAACATCGGTCAGAACCACGTTGCCGAATGCAAAACTCGGTGTGGGGTTGCCCGTTCCGAACGGTTCCAAACGTTGAAGTTCGTGAACCGTGTCGAGAGAGATTTCCGAAAAAGGAATAACGCATTCGGACTCAACCACGGGAATCATCATATCATCGTTGATTTTTTCGTTTGCGATAGCTGTTATGTCGCGGACGAAAGCATCAAAATCTTTTCTTTCAAGTGTCAGTCCCGCCGCCATCTCATGACCGCCGAATTTTTCGAGATGTTCGGAAGCCTGTGTCAGCAACTCAAACATACTTACGTCTTTTATGCTTCTTGCGGAGCCTTTTGCCCTGTCCCCGTCAAAGCATACCAAGATGCACGGCAAATGATATTTTTCAACTATTTTGGAAGCAACAATTCCGATAACGCCGTGATGCCAATTTTCGGAGCCGACAACGATTATCCTGTCTTTGGGATTTCTGTTTTCAAGCATTTTTTCAACGTCGTCGATTATATCCGCTTCCATCTTGCGGCGCGTTCTGTTCTCCTCGCAAAGTCCCTCCGCAAGTACGGCGGCATTTTCCGGGTCCTCACAAAGCAGAAGCTCGACAGACTGTTTGGGGTCGCCTATCCTGCCTGCGGCATTTATGCGCGGCGCGACCTGAAACGCTATCGTCGAAGCGGTTATCTGTCCGTGCTTATATCCGCCCGAAGCCTCCAAAAGCGCGCGAATACCGCAGGACGGACGTTTGCGCAGAAGTTCCAAACCGAGAGACACAAGTATGCGGTTTTCGTCAACCAGCGGCATAATATCCGCTATCGTGCCTATCGCAACAAGATCTCCGTAAAAAGAAAACGCCTTTGAACTGTCGCCGATAAGGGCGCAGACAAGTTTGAAAACAACTCCGACGCCCGCAAGTTCCTTGTAAGGATAAACGCTGTCAGGTCTTTTCGGGTTTACAACGGCGATACATTCGGGAAGCGTCGGTTTGCACTCATGGTGGTCGGTCACGATAACGTCAAGCCCGTATCCCTCCGCCTCGGCTATTTCTTCAACGGCGGTTGTTCCCGTATCGACCGTGACGATAAGAGACGTGCCCGACTCATATATGGAGCGAAGCGCCGCGGTGTTAAGTCCATAACCCTCTTCCGTTCTGTCGGGAATATAATAATCCACTTTCGCACCGACCGAAGTCAGATACCTGTAAAGCACGACAACGGACGTTATGCCGTCCACGTCGTAATCGCCGTAAACGGTTATCTTTTCCCCGTTCGCAACCGCCTTGTTTATGCGAGCCGTCGCTTTTTCCATATCGGCAAGCAGCAACGGGTCGTGCAGGTTTGCTATATCTATATCAAAAAAGGACTCTATGCTCGCTTTGTCCGTCAATCCGCGGTTATACAGCACACGGGCAACGGCGTCGCAAAAGCCGAACTGTTTCCTTATCGAGGCAACAGCCGCTTCGTCCTGTTTTTTTATTAACCATTTAATCATTAGAAAAACCCTGATTTTCTTATTTTTCAGATGCCTTTATATATTCTTTCGCACTCGTTAAGGTCGAGAGGTTCGAATACATGATTGTTCAGACTCGGCATCGTAAGCCCTATTTCGGAGAACTTTTTCGCATCGTCGTCCGAAATATCCGTTTCGGGGATATATTTTTTGAAAAGGTTCTCGATAAAGTCGCTCAATTCAAGCGCCGTCATATCAGCATACGCCGCCAGACCGTCCGCATCGCTCGCTTTTGAAATAAATGCGGGCATCAGCGCGGCACAGGCAAAACCGTGTTCGTAACCGAGATAATTCGTCAACTGATATCCGAGAGAGTGAGCAAACGACGTGCCGCCGTCATTTATGGCGCAGCCTGCGTACAAAGAGCCTATATAAAGTTCCTCGCGGACTGCTTTCGAACTTCCATGCTCCGTAAATTTTTTAAGAGCGGGAACTATAACAGAAATCGCTTTTCTTGAATACATTCTGCCGAACGAACCGACTTTTTTGCTGTAATACGCTTCAACGGCATGACAGATTGCGTCAAGCGCGGTCGCCACGGTGGTTCTCTCGGACAAAGTTTTCGTATACGTCGAATCGCAAAGAGCGCAAGTGGCATAACTTTCGGCGGATTTGACGGTCTTTTTCACAATACCGTCGGGGGTGTTAAATGTCAGAACCGACGCGGAAGTAACTTCGCTGCCCGTACCCGCCGTTGTGCCTATCACAAGAAGCGGAAGCGGTTTGTTGACAAAAGCGGAAGCATTAAAAATATCCGTTTCCGTCACCTGCGGATTTGCGCAAAGCAAAGAAGTTGCCTTTGCGGCGTCCATGGAACTGCCGCCGCCGACACCTACGATGAAATCCGCGCCGAAATCGCGAACCGCCGAAACGGCACGTTTAACGGTTTCGTAAGACGGGTTATTCTCGACCTCAAAAAATGTTTTGTAATCGACGCCGCAGTTGCGAAGCCCTTTTTGGAGGTCTGCGAACACGGAACTGTGCTTGTACAGATTTTTGCCCGATATTATAAGACAGCGTTTTCCGAGTTTGGAATAACCGTCATATCTTGCAACTATCCCCTCGCCCGAAACGAGACGGACGGGCATATAGTAACCGTATCTCACTTTTTCTCTCCCGCGCCATCGCTGAGCAGGCTGTGTTTAACGTCCCAAAGTTTCTGCGAAAGGTCAACGTAATACGTCTGCGGATTTTCGAAACGTTTAACTTCATCCCAAAGTTTTCCGACCTGTTCTGCACAGTATTTCTTCGATTCGATAACGGACGGTGTTTTGTAAACGAGTTTGCCGTTCAGGTATATCGGTTTCAATATCTCTTCAACACGATAATTTTCAAACGTCTTTTTCTTCCATGTGTAAACGGGGTCAAAAAGCGTTATGGGCTTTGTGAAATCAAACTCTTCGTCATGCAATGCGATAAGATCCGCAACCATATTTCCCGTTTCGTTGGAGAACAGGCGGTATATCTTTTTATAACCGGGAGTGGTTATCTTTTCAACGTTCTCCGAAAGTTTGATTTTCGGAATGTATTTGCCGTCCTTTTCGGTCGCAACAAGTTTGTAAACGCCGCCGAAAACAGGTTCGGACTTCGAGGTTATAAGTCTTTCGCCGACGCCGAAAGAGTTTATCTGCGCACCTTGAAGAAGAATGTCTCTGATGATATATTCGTCAAGAGAGTTGGAAATAAAGATAGTGCAATCTTCAAGTCCCGCTTCGTCAAGCATCTTTCTGACTTTCTTTGTCAGATAAGTTATGTCGCCCGAGTCTATTCTGATACCTTTAAGTCTCTTACCGAGCGGTTTAAGAACATTTTCGTATGCCTTTATCGCATTCGGGATTCCCGATTTGACAACGTTGTAGGTATCGACAAGCAAAATGCAGTTGTCGGGATAGTATCTCGCATACGCTTCAAACGCTTCAAGTTCGGTGTCATACATCTGTATCCACGAGTGCGCCATGGTGCCAACCGCAGGAATGCCGTAAAGTTGCTCACAGCAAGCGCAGGCGGTTCCCGCACAACCTCCGACAAATGCGGCTCTTGCGCCGAGTATCGCGGCATTGCTGCCTTGCGCACGTCTTGAACCGAACTCAAAAACGGGTCTGCCCTGTGCGGCGCGGACTATTCTGTTCGCTTTTGTCGCAATAAGCGATTGATGGTTTATGGTCAGAAGCAGCATCGTTTCAAGCAGTTGTGCCTGTATTGCGGGACCTTTGACCGTAACGAGAGGTTCGTTCGGAAATACGGGTGTTCCCTCTTCGACAGCGTAAACGTCGCACTCAAACTTGAAGTCCGCCAAATACTGCAAAAACTCTTCGCTGAACTGATTTTTCGAGCGAAGATAGTCAATATCTTCCTTGTCAAAATGGAGTTGTTCCAAAAATTCGATCATTTCCGAAAGACCTGCGGCAATTGCATAACCGCCGTTATCGGGGACTTTTCTGAAATAAAGGTCAAAGCACGCCTGCATATCCTTTTTGCCGGAAAGCAGGTAACCGTTGCCCATGGTCAATTCATAAAAATCGCAAAGTAATGTTTGGTTATAAGGTCTCATAACGTCCACTTTCTTTCGTTATACATTTACTTGATATTATATCATAAATATATATTTAATTCAATCGGCGTCATAAAAAATTCGTACAATAAACACCGTAATCTCAAAACTTGCACCGAGCACAAAAGAACAAACACACCAAACACCACGAAATTCTTTCATTCTCATATAAAAGAAGAAAAGACCCCCGAAGGGATCTCTCTCAGAAAAAAAGGATTAGAAATGAAAAGAAAAAAGCAACTGTCACCGACAGGCTAACACAATCTCTCCTTTGTGTTTGCAAGTATAGTATACGCTGTATTTTCGGCACATTTTTGACAGATGATAAAACAGATTCGGGAAATTTGAAAAAAGTCGTCTTCCGTCGAAACGTCAGACAGGGTACATTCAGCCTAAACAATATGTCAATTGTCCCTGCCGCAGAGATAGTCCGCGAAAGAAATAAGAAAACCGCCGTCGTAGAAGCACGATATCGCAGATTTTGCACGTTCGGTCAGTTCAACGACTTTGCGCTGTGCGCCGCCGACACCGAAGATGTCCACGAACGTGGTCTTGCCGCTTTCCCTATCCTTGCCGAGCGTTTTTCCCATATTGCCGTCAGTGCCCGTAACATCGAGAATATCATCTCTTATTTGGAAAGCCAGACCGATGTTTTTCGAATATTCAAGCAGCGCCGCACGCTGTTTTTCGGTCGCGCCGCCGCAGATAGCGCCGACTTCAGAAGATGCTTCGAGCATGGCGCTTGTTTTATAATCGTGAACCCTTTGGATATAATCAAGGTCGGTATGTTTGCCCGCCACATTGTCGATGTCAAGTACCTGTCCGAGAACTATTCCGTTCATGCCCGACGCTTTGAGAAGAGCCTTTATACCGTCTATCAGTTGCGTTTCGGTCAATCCGAACTCCTTGTATGTATCGGTAACTATCTCAAATGCGCGGCAATAGAGTCCCATACCCGCCATGAGAGCGATATCCTCGCCGAAAACAACGTGGTTTGTCGGTTTTCCGCGGCGCATGGTATCGTTGTCCAAGCACGGCAGGTCATCGTAAATGAGCGAATATGAATGGATTATTTCAAGCGCGCACGCAAAGGCAGTCGCCTTTTTGTAATCACCGCAGCAAAGGCGGCAGCATTCGAGCGCAAGAACGGGACGTATGCGTTTGCCGCCCGCCATGACGCTGTAATTCATCGAATCGCAAATTTTTGAGCCGTCCGTTGCAACGTAAGCGGCAAGTTTTTCGTTGATATATGCGCGGTAGTCGTTGAATCTCTGTTCAAAATCAATCATTTTGAGCGAACTCCTTTTCTCCCGATGATGTTACTTCATAAATGCGTTGTTTGAAGGCTTCGAGTTTTGAATAGCAAAACTCCGTGAGTTTTACGCTCTCTTCGTAATACTTTATTGATTCGTCAAGCGTAAGTTTTCCGCTTTCCATCTGCAAAGCGATCTCTTCAAGGCGTTTTATCGCCTTTTCATAAGTCATCTCTTTTTCCTGCGACACAGTCAATCACCCCATCGGTAAATCTGAGTTTTATTTTGTCGCCCTCGGATATTTCCGAAGCGCGTGATACGGTTTTTTTGCCGAGAGAAACGGCGGCATATCCGCGTTTTAACACGGACAGCGGGTTCATCGCCTCAACTTTTCCGACAAGCCTTTCAAGCGTTTGTCCCAAAAGTGCGACGTCGTGTTTTGCGGCGGACGAAACGCGGGAGAAAAGTCCGTCGAGCAATATCGTTTTTTCGCAGACAAGACGGAGCGGCGACGAACGGGCGCAAAGTGTTTCAACCCTGTTTTGTTCGGCTCTTATCTGCGAAACGGCGGCATTTGCGGCACGGGTCTTCAAAGAAGTTACCGAATTTTTCAGTTCGGATGAAGACGGGCAGATAAGTTCGGCGGCGTTCGACGGGGTTGCGGCTCGGACGTCTGCAACAAAATCCGGAACGGTGAAATCTATCTCGTGTCCTATTGCGCTGACAACAGGCGTTTTTGCCTGAAATATGGCATAAGCAAGCTCTTCGTCGTTGAAACAGGCAAGGTCCTCGTATGAACCTCCGCCGCGGGCGATACAAATAACGTCTACGCCTCGGTGTTCGAAATATCCGATACCGCCGATAACGCTGTCACGGCACCCGTCACCCTGAACGGTTGCGGGATAAACGATTATCTCGGCAGACGGAAACCTTGCTTTCGAGATTGAGAGGAAGTCCTTTACGGCGGCACCCGTTTTTGATGTTATAAGCCCTATCGTGCGCGGAAAACGAGGAAGAGGTTTTTTATATTCGGGAGCGAAAAGTCCCGTTTTTTCAAGTTTTTCTTTGAGTTGAAGAAAAGCCAGATACGCCGTGCCTATTCCGACAGGCGTCATTTTTTCGGCATAGAGTTGATAAGCGCCGTCACGTTCATACAAAGCGACGCTTCCCGTAACAAACACTTCAAGCCCGTCCGACACGTCAAACTTTACTTTCGAACACGCCGAAGAAAACATAACGCACTTGACGGCGGCGGAGGAATCTTTCAAAGTGAAATAAGCATGTCCGCTGCGGGCGTTGCGCGTATAGTTGGAAATTTCTCCGCGAACGGTAACGCCTTTCAGATTAGGGTCGGAAGTCAACACGGACTTAACATACATATTCAGTTGTGAGACCGTCACGGTCAAAGCCATGATAAACCCTCCCTACTCTGCCGCGGGGCTGAAAATATCAATATCGCCGTTTGCGGCGGCAAGCGTCAGATAAGCGGTGCCGACGGCATTATCGCTTGAAAGAGACGGCTCGGCAAAATACGACTCGTACCTTGATTCAAGCCGAGGGCGCATAAGCGCGTTTGACATAACGCCGCCGACGAAAAGAACCGGTTTTTCGCCGTATTCGCGAATAGCATAATCGGTCATGGTCTCTATATTTTTATAAACGCTCTCAAAAACAAATGCGGCGGTATCGCAAGGCGAAACGTCGTCCGAAATCATTTTTTCGGCAATGTTTTCAAAGCCCGAAAGACTGCATTTCCCGTTTTTGAAAACGACTTTCGGTTTTCGCGGCGATGTGCCGTCACGCGCAAGCTTTTCAAGTTCCGCTCCCGCTGGAAAACCGAGCCCGAGACGGACTCCGCAACGGTCTATGAGTTGTCCCGCCGTGAGATCGTCGGTCTCTGCGACTATTCTTATTTTATCCATACTTTCGACTTCGGCAAGTTCCATAGTGCCGCCCGAAAGATGAAACGCATAAAAACCGCCGTTCAGCAATTCTTTTTTGCCGCAGGAAAAAATGCCCGCAGCGATATGCCCCTGCTGATGCGAAAATTCATACACGGGAACGCCGAGCGTTTTTGCGACGATGTGACCGACGTTTTTGCCGACAAGAAAACACGGCATATATGAGCCCTCAACGCTGCGCGGGCGCGTTGAAACACCGACAGCCTCGATACCGCTTGGATCGAGGCTTTGAAAAACATCATATAATTGCTTGGTATGCGCAAACACGGCATCGGACTGCCGCAGTCCGCGTTTGCCGCTTTCGACTGGCAAAAGTTTTTTTGAGTTGAAGACCTCTCCCGAAACGGTGAGCGTTGCGGCGGAGGTGGTGTAATTGCTTGTATCGAAAGCCAGCGCTTTGTCAGCCGACATCTTTGGAGCGAACATAACCGCCGAGAACGCCGTTTATGTATTTCGCGCTTGTATCCGTATCGAATTTTTTGACAAGTTCGATAGCCTCGTTGACGGCGACTGCGGGCGGAACTTCCCCGCCCATGATTTCGAAAACGGCTATCTCCGAAGCGCAAAGAGCAACGCGGGACAGTCTGTCCGTTTTCCATTTTGTGCTGAACTCGTTCAGAACGGAATCTATTTTTTCTTTTTCCGAGACAACGCCTTTTATAAGTCCGCGGCAATAGTCATCGAACTCATATCCCATATTTTCGGCGGCAAGCGTCATTGTTTCGTCAACGTCCGCATCGTCCGAAAAAGATATTTCAAAAAGGACCTTAAAAGCGTTTTCTCTGGCGTCTTTTCTTTTCATATAAAGGCAATATCCTTCCGTTTTACGGTTCAGTCGTTGTTTTCCGCAACAGGTTTTTTATCGGTATGAACGCCGACGACAAGAACGTTGACTTCTCCGACGCAAAGTCCCGTCATGGTCTCAACCGCGTCCTTGACTTTCTTCTGCACTTCGGAAGACACTTTCTGCACTTTTACGCCGTTTTCAACGACTATTCCCACGCAGAAATTGACAACTCCGGGCGCAGCCGCGGCATAGACGCCTTTTGCTATCTGTTTATATTCGGTAACAAGTTCTTTCGCTGCCGCAACGCCTTTTGAGGAAAGACGGGTAACGCCCTCGACCTCGCAAGCGGCGGTCGAAGCGATGCCTGCGATAACTTCTTCGGAAATCTTTACGGAACCGATGTTCTCTTCTGCCATAATGTACAGCCTCCTTGGTCTTTCGGATAAAATGCCGCAATGCCGAAAACGGCAAATACGGGGTTTTAAAAATCCGTTTATAATGTTCCGAGTATATTATATCACATTTTTTCCCGTTTGTCACTACTTCATCTCAATAATTTTTATGACATTTGAGTTCAGATGTGTGGCAGAAGCGATTATGTCGAGTATCTGCGCCGCCTGTGCGGAAGTCAGACCGTCGGTTTTGACGACAACGCAGGCGTTATCCTCGCCGACAAACACTATACAGTCCTCGAACCCTTTTGCGATTATCTGATTTTCTATCGCTTTTTCCTGTTCGCTGCGCACGGCATAACCGTTTATCTTATCGGCGGCTTCAAGTCTTGATTGGTCGTCGGCGTTTTCGTTGTTGACAATACTTTTCAGCACACCTATCGCCTCGTCGCGGGACTGCTGGCGTGTGTAACGGGCGGTGTCAAAATAATCGTCGTCCGCAGAAGTCTTGACGGTTTTGTCCGTTCCCACGGTTTCGGGCACGGTCTTTTTGCCGGAAGAGACGCGCCAACCTATGCCGACGGCAACGATAACGGCAACGGTCAGAAATGCTATCAACCAACGTGTTTTTCTGAATTTCATAAGAGTTCTCCCCAAAATCATTTACGTTTTGCGACCGAAACAAGGGTTCTGTCTATGCCGAGAACGCCGCTGACGACTTCGGCAACTTCGCTTCTGACGCTGACGCTTCCCGCGCCCTCGCAGACGACGGCGACCCCCGCAACGGCGGGCATATACCGAAATTCCGCGACAGCCTGTTCGTTCCCGCCCGTTTTTATCTTTATGTGCGAAGTTGAAGAATTATCACCGTTTTTCTCCGTGTCGGAAAGAAATACGCTCCGTTCCGACGTCGAAACGGTTATCATGACTTCGCATCTTCCCACGCCATCTATTTTCGATAGCAGTTCGCAAAGGCGGCGTTCGATATCGGCGACATAACGTTCGACGGAGGTGCTTTCAGCTTCCGTCACAGTTTCTTTGTTTCCCGAGCCGAAGCCGAAAGCAAGGAACAGAACCGCGACGGCGCATATCAAAACGGGAATCAGAGTTTTTTTGTGTAAAAACCGTTTTTTCAGTTCTTTCAGGTCAAATTTTTTCTGTCTCATTCAAACGTCACCTCGCACCCGAAAATCTCGCGGAGACGTGCCGCAAGACCGTCGTTTTTTTCGGTGCCCAGCGTCAGTTTTTCCACGCTTTTGCCGTTCTGCGAAACAATCTGCACGGAAGATGCCGTAACGCCGTATTCCTCGCATATTTCCGAAACGTGCTCTTCGCAGGCTTTGCGGAATGCGTAGTCGGACATATCGTCATACGCCACGGGTGCGGACGGAGGAAATTCAATGCCGTCCGAAAGAGTGAATGCACCGAGCACGCAGACAACGACAAAAAGGGAGCAGAGCGCGCCGAGATCGCCCGCCTTTTTCGGCAGCAGACATTCGAGAAGAGCGCAAACCACACAGAGAACAATGACGGTGAAAAAAAATTCGTTCATCACATCACCAACCCAAGACTGATAATGACAAGCACGCCGACGCCTGCGGCAAGCGCGGCAACGAGAGAATACGCGTCGCAAACGACAGAGAAAAAACGGCGCATACGGTCAAGCCCGAACATTTCCGCAACAGCACCCGAAACCGAAGACAAAAGCCACAGCACGCCGACGGTGACCAGCGGTGAAAAGAGCAGTAAAACAACGGCGACCGCGCCGAACACCCCGATATTTTTTGCGACGGCTTCCGCGCTTGCAAACACGGCGGACATTGATTCGCCTATGCTTCCGCCTACGACGGGGATACCGTTACCCACAGCATAAGCGGCGGAACGGACGGAAGTTGCATCAGCACCCGACGCAAGCGCATGCCGTGCACCGACGGAAAGAGAGAAAACGAGAGAGCAGACGCTGAGCGCGGAAACGCAGATTTTTTTAAGCGTTTTGGACAGCGAATAAAGAGCCCCGTTCGACAAGACGGAAGAGGTCACGCCTATTGCGAAAAACGTATTAACGCATGGAACGACAAGTTCCGTCCCGACAAAAGACAACGCGGAAAACAGCACTCCCGTTTCGACAGAAGCCGCCGCGGCGCGGGCGGCTCGTCCCGACGCACCGACACATGAAAGCAGGACGGGGAAAAGAGACTGACCGAACGCGCAGACGTCGCTTATCGAGGTGCGAACGGCGGACGAAACGTCAAAAACCGAAACGAAAGTCGAAACAAGCGAACCGAACGCGAAAACGGCGCAAAGCGTTTTTTGAAGAGGACTGTCTTTGTCCGACAAAAGAGAATTCAAAAGATAAAGCGCGACAAGAAAGGCAAGAGTTGCCAAAAACGGAACGACCGCTGCCGAAAAAGCCTTTTTGAGTGCGGATAACAGCAACGAAAACACGTTACCGAGGTCAAGGAAATCTGCGGTGTTTTCGGCTGTCAGACCGTATTCGCGAACGCTTTCGGGCAACGCATCTTCTACGTCCGCAAGTCCTTGTTCAAGAGATTCCGCGTAGGTTGAAAACGGCAATGTAAGCGTAAAAACAAGGACAAGCGCAATGACAAAAACCTTTTTCAGCACAGGATCTCACCAACCGTATCAATGAACGAAGTCACGAGGGGCAAGCCCGTAACGAGAACAAGTATCCGACCGACAAAAGTAACCTTGTCCGCAAGTCCTTTTTCGCCCATATCGGAACAGACGGACGCGCCGAAAGCGGTTATGTACCCTATTCCGACACATTTGAGCAGAGCGCCGAGACCCTCCGCCGCAGTCGGCGTTTTTGCGACAAGTCCGCGAAGATACGAAACAAGATACGTTATATCCGAAACGGCGGAAAGCAAAACGATAACGCCTGCGGCAACGGAAACGGCAAGCGCCGCCGCACCGTTTTCTTTTTTCAGAACAAGCGTCATCATCACGGCGGCAAGAGCGATGCCGACGACCCGAAGCGCACTCATAATCCGAATGCGGAGCGCATGGCTCCGAAAAGGTCGGTCAGACTGCCGAGCAGAACGAGTATTACAACAATAAGTCCCGCAACGGTCACGAGCATGGCATACTCGCCTCTGTCCGTTTTTGTCAGCAGTTGATTTAGCAGCGCAACTATCAAGCCCACGGCGGCTATCTTAAACAAAACGGAGATGTCCATTCAAAACTCCTAAATAAAGATTATAACAAGTGCCGCACCTGCCAAAAGCCCGAACACGGCATACGGTCTCGCATATTTTGTCTTGTCCGCGTCCGCTTCCGCAAACAGTTTTTCTGCGGCTTCGCGCACGGAAGAAACAAGCGTCAGTTGATTTTCGGTGTCAGTCTTTCCGAACTCCGAAAAAAACGTGTCGAGCAAGGCGACATCCTGTGCAAGAAAGCCCGTCCGCGAAAGATTTTTTTCAACGGAATCGCGATATGTTTTTTCCGTGTCCGCAAGCGGTGTCACGCCGTCAAACAGAGAAAAATCCGAACGTTCGACTATCTTTGCCGTCGGAGGGTTCTCCGTTTTCAGAAGCGTTTCCGCAAAATCAAGAAACGCTATAAATTCCGAAAGCGACTTACGACGTTTTTCAAGAGAAAACGCACGCAAAAGCCCTACGGAACAGCAACAGACGAAGACCACCGTCAAAAGAAAAATTTTCACAGCGTCAACACCTCTCTGATATGCGTGGGACAAGGCAAACTGTCGAGAAATATGACTGTTTCGACGAGTTTTTCGCCTATAAGTTCGCGAAGCACGGCATTTTTCATCATTTCGCAAGCGTCGGCGCAATGCAGGGTCACAACAAACGGCACGCCACGCGCAAACAAAAAACGCAGAGCGGAAAGGTCGTCCCCGTTGCCTATTTCGTCGCAGACGACCGCATCAGGACAGAATGCGCGAACGGCGCTTTCCATACCGAACGCTTTCGGATAACCGTCGAAAACAGACGTCAGCGCACCGACGTCAAAGCCGGGAACGCCGTTTTTCATGGAGGCTATTTCGGAGCGTGTGTCAACGACACAGACACGAAAACCTTTTGCGGAAAGCAGACGCGACAGGTCTCGGACGAAAGTCGTTTTTCCGCAGCCGGGGCGCGACGCTATCACGGTATTTTTTATTCGTTTGCCGTCCGTTATATACCGCGCTCCGAGTTCGGCACAGCCGAAAAATGCGTGAGCCACGCGGTAATCGAGAGACGAAATATTTTTTACGCGCAGAACCTGTCCCTCATCGGTAACGGCGCTGCCGCAAACCCCGACGCGATGCCCGCCGTCAAGAGGAATAAACCCATCCCGTATGCGCGAAGCATAAGTATGGACGGAGTATTCGCAGGCTCGCAGAAAACATTCGTCAAAAATCTCGTCCGATATGCGTATCGGATTGCCGTCGGCACGTCCCACGGAAGACGGGAACACGTTCTTACCGCCGATGTCAAAACTCAGAAAACCCGAACGGGAAAGTCTTATCTGACGAAGCCCGTCTCCGCTGCGGGCAAAAGTGCGTCCGACAACCGCGGACAGCGGATATGGGAAATATTTTTCGGTATCAAAATCATTCATCTTGTTCCATTCATATTAAACCGTGTTCGGAATTATTCGTAACATTTCGAAAACGGGGTTGACATTTGGCAAGCCGTCGGTATATAATAATCAGTAATATTAAAAAGAAATCAAGGAGAATCGTTATGGCATTTATATTCGAAGAGCCCTCTCGCACATTCGGAGAATACCTGCTCGTTCCCGGTTATTCTTCCGCAGAATGCATTCCGTCAAATGTCAGCCTTAAAACGCCTTTGGTCAAGTACCGCAAAGGCGAAGAACCCGCAATCTCGCTCAATATTCCTCTCGTTTCCGCCATCATGCAGGCGGTTTCCGACGACAGAATGGCGATAGCACTCGCACAGGAGGGCGGCATATCGTTTATCTACGGTTCGCAGTCCATTGAATCCGAAGCACAGATGGTTGCACGCGTAAAGAATCACAAGGCGGGATTTGTTACAAGCGATTCCAACCTTACGCCCGACGCAACACTTGCGGACGTTATAGATTTGAAAGCAAAGCTCGGTCACTCGACCATGGCGGTAACGGAAGACGGCACGCCGAACGGCAAATTGCTCGGCATAGTAACTTCAAGAGACTACCGTGTTTCGAGAATGAGCCCCGACACCAAAGTCAAAGAGTTTATGACGCCGTTTTCAAAACTCGTTTACGGCAACGAATCGACAACGCTCAAAACCGCGAACGACATAATCTGGGACAACAAACTCAATTCCCTGCCGATAATCGACAAAAACGGCAATCTCAAATATTTCGTATTCAGAAAAGACTACGACTCGCACAAGGAAAACGCGCTTGAACTGCTGGACTCTCAGAAGCGTTATGTTGTCGGCGCGGGTATCAATACACGAGACTTTGAAAAGCGTGTTCCCGCCCTTATAGAAGCGGGTGCGGACGTGCTTTGCATCGACTCTTCCGAAGGCTTTTCCGAATGGCAATCCAGAACTCTCGATTGGATAAAAAAGACCTACGGAGATACTGTTAAGGTCGGCGCGGGAAACGTTGTGGACAAAGAGGGCTTTGACTTCCTTGCCGAAGCGGGCGCAGACTTTATCAAAGTCGGCATCGGCGGCGGTTCAATCTGCATAACAAGAGAGCAGAAAGGTATAGGCAGAGGTCAGGCAACGGCTGTTATGGAAGTTGCAAAAGCGCGTGACGAATATTTTGAAAAGACGGGCGTTTATATTCCCGTTTGCGCCGACGGCGGCATTGTTTACGATTATCACATGACGCTTGCACTTGCAATGGGCGCGGACTTCATCATGCTCGGCAGATACTTTGCGCGTTTCGATGAATCCCCCTCAAACAAAGTCAACATAAACGGAAGTTATATGAAAGAGTATTGGGGCGAGGGCAGCGCAAGAGCAAGAAACTGGCAGCGTTACGACATGGGAGGCGCGGCTAAACTCTCGTTTGAAGAAGGCGTTGACTCCTATGTTCCCTATGCGGGTCCGCTCAAAGACAACGTAGGACTTTCATTGAGCAAGGTTCGTTCCACAATGTGTAACTGCGGAGCGCTCTCCATTCCCGAATTGCAGAAAAAGGCGAAAATCACCGTTGTTTCGGCAACAAGCATCGTCGAGGGCGGCGCACACGACGTAATGCTTAAAGAAAAGCAGCAATTCAAGGGCTGATAAAAAACCTTTTATATACGAAAAGACAGGCATTTTTCAGATGTCTGTCTTTTTCTGTCACATTTTGCACAAGCTTTCATACGGGAAACAATCGGCAAATTAAGATTTCATTAAGGTGATTGACTTTCGGAAAGCCTGAGTGATATAATATTTTCGTAAACGGTATTTGTTTCTCGAAGGACTTCAAAAAACTTGTTTTGGGAGAGAAAAAAATGAAAAGAATCATACCCCTTTTTCTGTGCTTGATATTTGTGCTTTCTTCCTGCGGAGTTAACTCGCCTTATAAAAATGTCAAATTGCCTTTTGACGGCAATTTATATTTTTCAATGAGCTTTTCCGACTTGAAAAATGTGTGCGGCAACCCGAAGGAAGTCAAAGACCGCACGGAAGTCTCAAAAACAAAATATTATTTGTATGAACAGAATGTTTTCGGAAGAAAAGCGAGCGTCGGCTACGGCTTTTTCGAAACGCTTCTTTCGTCCGAGCTCGTAAATGTGACCGTTACTTTTGATTCGATAACCAAAGACGAAGCGGCTTCCGTTCTGCAACAGTTTTCCTCCGTTTTTTCGAAAGAGGCGGCGGAAATCGAGGGATACAAAAACACCTTCGAAGAAACAGCACGGTCAAACGAATTGCACCTTCGCCGTCGGAAACGGAGCGACAGGCTTGGAGTTCAGAACCGATTATGACGGCAAAACGCTTTCAATCGTCGGAATTGCTTCTTATTAGGATTAAAACGGCTCGGCGTTTTTCGGGTTCGGTCGTACCTGCTTCAAAAAAAGAGATAAAAAATTCGGCTATCCGTCCGAGAGGGCGGATAGCCGTTCTTGTTTTTTGAAAAATCGGAAAACGCGAATTCCGAAAAGTTACGGTCGGCGTCAGTTCTGTTTTCTGACGGTCAAATATTCGTCGCCGTTGCGATAGTACGGGCAAGTCGGATTTTTTCGCATTTGCAGGCGGATTATGTCGTCCTCGTCCAAATACATCGTGCACATATATTCTTCGTAATCTTCGTCGTAAATATAATAAAGACAACTCGGACAGTCGGCGTAAGGCGCGTCATTTTCCGATTTTTTCTTTTTGTCTTTCTCTTGCATATTTGCAATCCCCTTTCAGCGCACAGTTTTCGCAATCGGGACGTCGCGCCTTGCAAACGGCGCGTCCGTGAGATACGAGAGCATGGCAGAACGTCATACTCTTTTCGGGAGGAAGCACGGCACGCAGATCGCGTTCGACGACTGCGGGATTCGTGCTTTGACTGTAACCGAGCCTGTTTGACAGCCGTATGCAATGAGTGTCCGCAACAACTGAGCCCTTTGCACCGTAAACTTCTCCGAGAATGAGATTTGCAATCTTTCTCCCTACCCCCGGCAGGCGCAAAAGATCCTGCATATTGTCGGGCACTTTGCCGTCAAACTCATCAAGAATCATTTGCGACATCGCTTTTATATCACGCGCTTTTGTGTGAAAAAGACCGCATGAGCGGATATAATTTTCTATCTCTTCGACGGGCGCAGACGCAAAATTCTCGGGCGTTTTAAGTTTTTTGAACATTTCCGCAGTGACGATATTGACGCGAACGTCGGTGCATTGCGCCGAAAGACGCGAAGCGACCAGCAGTTCAAACGGGTCGCGGTATTCAAGCGCACATTCGCCCTGCGGGTACAGTTCAAGAATTTTTTCAGTCAGTTTTTGATTTTTTCTCATCATTTTTTATTGCGTCCCAATATTTTTTCGCAGCCTGTTCGGTCTTATTCTCACCCGCAACATAGTAAACGGCATTTTTTATCTTCGTGGGCAGATACTGCTGTTTGACGTAGTGGTTCGGATACGAATGAGGGTATTTGTAACCCGTACCGTGTCCGAGTTTTTTTGCGCCCGAATAATGCGCGTCACGCAAGTCTGCGGGTATATCTCCGCATTCCGTGTTTTCCACGTCGAAAATTGCCGCGTCTATCGCATTTATGACGGAGTTAGACTTCGGCGCGGTGGCAAGCAGAATAACAGCCTCCGCAAGCGGTATCCGAGCCTCGGGAAAACCGAGTTGGAGCGCGCTGTCAACGCAGGATTTTGTCACAGCAGCCGCAAGCGGATAAGCAAGTCCGATGTCCTCCGAAGCGATAACAAGCAGACGGCGGCATATCGACGCAAGGTCGCCGCCTTTTATAAGCCGCGCAAGATAGTGCAGCGCGGCGTTTTCGTCCGAACCGCGAATGGATTTCTGAAATGCGGAAAGTATGTCATAATGCATATCCCCGTCACGGTCGTAACGGATATTACTCTTCTGCGCGACGGATATGGCATCTTCAAGAGTGACCGTAACCGACTTTTGCCCCGGTTTTCGGGCTGTCAGCACTTCAACGCTGTTTATAGACTTACGAACATCGCCGCCGCAAGCGGACGCGATGTATTCGACAACGCCGTCCTCAACCGTAAGATCCACCTTGTCCTCGTCGCGCACAAAGTCAAACGCTCTGCGCACGGCTTTTTCAATGTCCTTGCCCGAAACAGGTTTGAACTCAAACACAGTTGAACGGCTCAAAATTGCAGAATAGACGTAAAAATACGGATTCTCTGCGGTAGATGCGATGAGCGTGATACTTCCGTCCTCGATAAACTCGAGAAGCACCTGTTGCTGTTTTTTTGTGAAATACTGGATTTCGTCGATATAAATGATTATTCCGTTTTCGTTTCCGAGCGCTCCGATGTCGGAAATAACGCTTTTTATGTCGCTTGTCGAGGCGGTCGTCGCATTCAGTTTATAAAGCGTTTTGTCGGTCTTTTCGGCGATTATGCTGGCAAGCGTGGTTTTTCCGATGCCCGAATAGCCGTAAAATATCATATTGGGAACCGAACCGCTCTCGATAATCTTGTAAAGCGGTTTTCCCTTTCCTATCAAATGCTGTTGACCGACCATATCCTCTATTCTGTGAGGACGAAGCCTTGCGGCAAGCGGCGTATACATTTCGTTTCCTCCGTGCGGGCGAAATACCTTTTAATCTTCGTAAATCGGGTGTTTTTTGCAGAGAGCGTCAACTTTTGCAAGAATGTTCTCCTTTGTGTCGTTACCCGAAGCGACATTGTAAACACACTCCGCAACAACTCTCATATCGTCCTCGTCAAAACCTCTCGAAGTAACTGCGGGAGTTCCGAGACGGACACCGCTTGTTATAAACGGCGACTGCGGGTCGTTGGGAATCGCGTTTTTGTTTGCGGTTATGCGTACTTCGTCGAGCTTTTTCTCCATTTCTTTGCCCGTTACATTGAAGGTGCGCAGATCGACAAGAATAAGGTGGTTGTCGCTGCCGCCGCTGACAAGGTCAAAGCCGTAGCCGAGGAGCGCGTCGGCAAGCGCTTTTGAATTGGAGAGAACCTGTTTCTGATATTCCTTGAATTCAGGTTTGAGAGCTTCTCCGAAACAAACCGCTTTACCTGCGATGACGTGCATCAGAGGTCCGCCCTGCGTGCCGGGGAATATCGCCTTGTCTATCGCCTTTGCAAACTCTTCTTTGCACATTATCATACCTCCGCGAGGACCGCGAAGCGTTTTGTGCGTAGTCGTGGTAACTATATCCGCAAACGGGAACGGCGACGGGTGAAGCCCCGCGGCGACAAGTCCCGCGATGTGCGCCATATCGACCATAAGAAGCGCGCCGTTTGCGTGTGCTATGTTTGCAATGCGCTCAAAATCAATAACTCTCGGATATGCACTTGCACCCGCAACAACAAGTTTGGGCTTATGCTCTTTTACAAGAGTTTCAAGAGCGTCGTAATCAAGTCTGCCCGTTTCGGAATTTATGCCGTAAGGAACAAAGTTATAATATTTGCCCGACATATTAACGGGTGAACCGTGGGTCAGGTGTCCGCCCTCGGCAAGGCTCATTCCGAGCACCGTGTCGCCGGGATTCAGCAGCGCAAAATAAACTGCAAGATTTGCCTGCGCGCCCGAATGGGGCTGCACGTTGACGTGTTCCGCGCCAAAAAGTTTTTTTGCTCTGTCACGGGCGATATTCTCCACAATATCAACGCACTCACAGCCGCCGTAATATCTTTTTCCGGGATAGCCCTCGGCATATTTATTCGTCAGAACCGAACCCATTGCCTTCAAAACGGCTTCCGAAACGATATTCTCGGATGCGATAAGTTCAATGTTGTGACGCTGTCTGTCAAGTTCCTTTTGCATTGCCTGTCCGACCTCGGGGTCGTAATCGCAAAGATAATCAATATTTTCCATTTATATACTCCTCCATTGTTCATAAATCTATATTACATATAAGTATATCATCAAATAAAAGATTTGTAAAGTACCTTTGCAAAAATTCGTTTTTCAATCAAAGCAAAAAAACCGGTCGCCGCAAGTTGCGGCGACCGCTATATTCTTTTCGGCAAATCTGTTTACTGCTGTCTGTTGAGTTCCTTGATGGATTTTGTAACGGTGTGCGCGATGGGCGACCAGCCGACCTTTTTGAAGATGGCAACGACCGCGATGGGAACGTAAGTAAACATAAATATGGGGAACGTGAAAGTGTAAAGAATCTTGCCCGCGGCTGAGCAGTCGATCTTTTCCCATTCGGATATAGTCGTAATAAGTCCCACTATGTAAAGCGTTGCGTAAAAACTCAGTATCGTGTGCATAACGCTGACAAGAGTGCTTGCAACAAGCGTCGGATTTGCGGTAACAAGTCCGATAAGCAGGAATACCGTATTCAGAACAAGGCAGAACAGCGAAAGAATGAGTGCGGGCATAATGTTCATCAGCATATCGTAGCACGCAAAGCCGAATTTCTTGGAGAAAATGCCCTTGCAGAGTTTACCGCCGTAGTTGCCGAGAACCTGATAAAAGCCTTTTGACCAACGCATACGCTGTTTCCATGACTGCGCGAAAGTTTCGGGCTGTTCGTCGAAAAATTCGGCATCGTGAACATAACCTATGCGGATATGTTTCAGAGCCGCATCCACGGAGAACTCAATATCTTCGGTCAAAAGATTATATTTCCAACCGCCGTTCATATCAACGATACGTTTGCTTATCATAAAACCCGTGCCGGAAACAGCGCAGTTCGTGCCGCAGATAAAGCGGGGATTGTTCAGGAACTTCGCTTCACGGACGAACCAAAGCGAATAGCCTGCGCTTATCCAGTTTGTGCCGTAGTTTTTGCTGTTTCTGTAAGATGTACAAGCCTCATAACCCGCGTCAAATGCCTTGTTCATTTCAAGAACATAGTTGTCCTTTATAACATTGTCGGCGTCAAAAATAAAGAATGCTTCGATTCCTTTATCCGCGTGTTCGGTGTTTATTCTGTTAAAAATGAAATCAAGCGCATAGCCTTTTCCGACATGAGTCTTTGACTCACGCTCGTAAACTATCGCACCCGCGTTGCGTGCGATTTCCGCGGTGTTGTCCGTGCAGTTATCGGCAACGACAAAAATATCTATAAGTTCTTTCGGATATTTTTGAAGTTTGATGCTTTCGATAAGACCGCCGATAACGTTGCTTTCGTTTCTTGCGGCGATGACGAACGCAAAATGATGCAGTTTTGATGCGTCTTTAAGTTTCCTCTTATTTTTGAATATGCCTATTCCGATATAAACAAGTTGGTAAGAATAAAGCAAAAGGAAAAAGAAAAATACAAAGAAATTGAATATTCCGATAAAGGTTTCCAAAATATTGCCCTCCCGAAAGTATCTGCAAAATGGGATTTTTTTCGTTCTATAACCGTTTAGACGAAATCGGGAAGAAAAAGTTCCGCTTTTTCGTAATTTTTTTTAATAATCAAAAAAAGAGCGGCTCCGCAATGTGCCGAAAACACACGCGAAGCCGTTCCGCTTTATTAGGTTTTGTACGTTTCTTATTTCTCTTTTACGAGTTTGCAGCCGCTTTCAACGAGTTCTTTATAATTGTCGTTTACCGTGCCGGAAACGGAGTCAAAAGTAATTTCGTCGCCTTTTACGGTAACTTTTACGGAACCGTCACCGAGTTTGAGCGTTTCGCCGTCGAATTCATATTTCTGACCGTCATCGGAAACAATAAAGCCGTCTTCGCCGACTTTTCCTCCGAGCATATCGGCAATACCGTCGGCAGTCATGCTCGATTTAAGCGAAGCCGTCGTGAGTTGACCGAGTTGAACGCAATAGTCTTTCCATGTAGAGCCGTTGAGAGACGCTTCAAGTTCATCTGCGGAAACACCGCTCATAGCCGCAGCATCTTCAATACTCATTTCGCCCATGGCTTCAAAAACACTGTTGATAAGTGCTTCATAACCGTCTGCGAAATCTTCGGGAGAAACCAGCATCGCATAAGTTCCGTCCTCGTAGAAACGAAGAGACATGGAATTGAAAAGTTTTCCTACGGTGTCTCTTTTAACAACTTTTGCCATAAGATCATTCAGCGCATCGCTGCCGTCAGTCATCGAGCCTGCCATATCAACACACATTGCGGCGAATTTTTCATCGTCAAGTTCGGATGCGTCAAAGCGCCACGTGCCCACAAGGTCGGAAGCAGTTATTTTTGCTTCTGTCGTGGTCGGAGTTTCCGTTGTGGTGGGTGTTGTTTCTTCGTCTTTTTTGCAAGCGGAAAGGCTCACAAGAGCAACAAGCGCAAGCATCAAGGCAATCAGTTTCAATGATTTTTTCATTTTTTAAGTTTCCTTTCTCTGAAAAAACATAGATGTAGAGTGCGGAATAAAAACATTTTCCGCAAAGTTCGGAACAAAGTATAGCACAAAATGCCGTGTTTGTCAATGATAAACGAAAAAAATGCGGCAATGCTTGACGAAAGACACGGCAGATGGTATAATTAAAATATGGAAGCGTGCAAGGGGGCATGGGGTTTCCGAGTCTTCGGTTGCGCGCAAAAAGCCAAATACCGCGGCTCGGAAGAGGCGCGACCGAAAGGAATTGACCTCAAATGACAAAAGAACGCAGAGTCGGAACCGTTTCCCGTGGCATACGTTGCCCGATTATAAGAGAAGGCGACGACTTGGCAAAAATCATTGCCGACAGCGTACTTCTCGCGGCGGAGGACGAGGGTTTTTCGCTGAATGACAGAGACGTTATCGCGGCAACGGAATCCATCGTTGCACGTTCACAAGGCAATTACGCAACAGTAGACGATATCGCGGAAGACGTCAAAACAAAACTCGGCGGAGGCACTGTCGGCGTTATTTTCCCCATACTTTCCCGCAACCGTTTTGCAATATGCCTGAAAGGTATCGCAAAAGGTGCGAAAAAGATAGTTCTGATGCTCAGTTATCCGTCTGATGAAGTCGGCAACGAACTTGTTTCGATAGACAGACTTGACGAAGCGGGCGTCAACCCTTACAGCGATGTGCTGACGCTTGAAAAATACAGAGAACTGTTCGGCTACGGCGTTCACCCGTTTACGGGAGTGGATTATGTGGCGTATTACGGCGACCTTATCAAAGAATGCGGCGCAGAAGTCGAAATAATCTTTGCAAACCGCGCACAGGCAATACTTGACTACACGGATACGGTGATTACCTGTGATATACACACAAGACAAAGAACTAAACGCATATTGAAAGCCGCAGGCGCAAAAACCGTTCTCGGGCTTGACGAGATTCTGAATGCACCCGTCAACGGCAGCGGCTGCAATGAAAAATACGGTCTTCTCGGTTCAAACAAATCAACCGAAGACAAAATTAAACTGTTCCCCCGCGAATGCAAGGCGCTTGTTCTCGATATTCAGAAAAGAATTTTCGACGCAACAGGCAAGCACGTTGAAGTTATGGTTTACGGCGACGGCGCATTCAAAGACCCGCAGGGCAAAATCTGGGAACTCGCCGACCCCGTTGTTTCCCCCGCTTACACGGACGGACTTGAAGGCACGCCCAACGAACTCAAACTCAAATATCTTGCGGACAACGATTTCAAAGACCTTTCCGGCGACGCACTCAAAGACGCAATTTCCGCCTCGATAAAAGCGAAAAAATCCGACCTTGTCGGCAATATGGCTTCGCAGGGCACTACCCCGCGCCGACTGACCGACCTTATCGGCTCGCTCTGCGATCTGACAAGCGGTTCCGGCGACAAAGGCACGCCCGTGGTTCTCGTTCAGGGATATTTCGACAACTATACAAATAATTGAGGTAAAGATAAATGGAAGACAAAAGACCGGAATCAATGAAAAGAATAAACACCAAAGAACTTGCCGATGCGTTCATAGAAGAACAAGTGGCGCTTCTCCGCAAACAAATAGGAGACAAAAAAGTGCTGCTCGCGCTTTCGGGCGGCGTTGACTCTTCCGTCGTTGCCGCGCTTCTTATCAAAGCCGTCGGCAAACAACTCGTTTGCGTTCACGTCAATCACGGACTGCTCCGCAAAGGTGAACCCGAGCAGGTTATCCGCGTTTTCAAAGAAGAAATGGACGCCAACCTCGTTTATGTGGATGCTGTTGACCGCTTCCTTGACAATCTCGCGGGCGTTGACGACCCCGAAACAAAGAGAAAGATCATCGGCGCTGAATTTATCAGAGTTTTTGAAGAAGAAGCAAGAAAGCTCGAAGGCATCGAATTTCTCGCGCAAGGCACCATCTACCCCGACATCGTTGAAAGCGCGGGCGTAAAAGCGCATCACAACGCAGGCGGACTTCCCGACGACCTCAAATTCGAACTGGTCGAGCCGCTTCGCTACCTTTACAAAGATGAAGTCAGAGTTGTCGGCAAAGAACTCGGTCTTCCCGACGGCATGGTTTTCCGCCAGCCCTTCCCCGGTCCCGGTCTCGGTGTACGTTGCCTCGGTGCTATCACCCGCGACCGTCTCGAAGCCGTTCGCGAATCCGACGCGATCTTGCGCGAAGAATTTGCAAAAGCGGGGCTTGAAGGCAAAGTTTGGCAGTATTTCACGGCAATTCCGGACTTCCGCTCCACAGGCGTCAAAGACGGCAAGCGTTGCTTTGAATGGCCCGTCATCATCCGTGCAGTCAACACCGTTGACGCAATGACCGCGACCGTCGAGCCGCTCGACTTCGCCGTACTCTCCAAAATCACCGACCGCATCCTCGCCGAGGTCAAGGGCGTCAACCGCGTCGTCTACGACATGACCCCGAAGCCCTGCGGCACGATCGAGTGGGAATGATTTCATACCCACGAAAAAGCCTATAAACAAAGGATTTTCGCCGCTTTGATGCCCTCTGTGGCAACAAAATGGCAACATTATTTGAATTATCATAAGAATAAGCAAAGAGCTATCAGATTTTTTGAAAGTCTGATAGCTCTTTTTCTTATGCTTGTATTTAATCGTTTTTCAGTCGGTCTTTGAAAGCCTCAATCATTTTGTCACTGAGTCCCTGTGACGGGACTTTAACATAACCGGAATTTTCATCATATTTCGGGTAGTTATAGCGCCATTTGTCATAGTCTTCACGGCTGATGTCGCCGCTATGATACTTTTCAGCCTGTTCTGCCCACGCATTTAGCATTTCGGAAAGCTCGGCAGCATCTTTTCCCTTGCGAGAGTCAACACGCATAGAAACGCCGTTCTCGCCTTTTTCAATTGTCAATCCATAGCGATCCTCTATTGTAAACAGCGTGTGTATTAAACCAAGATAGCTGTCGATGTCGGGTACGGACAAAGCCAGCGGTGACACACCAAGCACGCCGGCAAGGTTTTCGGTTAAATCAGCTTTCGGCGTTCTTGAGCCTGATTCATATTGCGCCATACGGATGTCAGCGGTCTTTTCGGGAAAGCCGACTACCGTTCCTAAATACTTTTGTGTCATTCCCCGCAGATTGCGGAAGAAACGAATTCTTTCACCGATTGCCATAGTAATTACGCTCCTTGTTTATGTAATATGCGATAAGTATATCATATATGTTTAGTGTGTGTCAAGATAACTAAAACAAAAAAGTTAAACATTTTCTTTAAAACCACTTGACATAACGGAATATGTTTAGTATAATCATTAAGCAAATAGCGTT